>BNJT01002816.1_pt1 | contig 74937 bp, 91 predicted proteins | sample 8540491 | NCBI WGS metagenome assembly BNJT01 (sample SAMD00202455, study PRJDB9452) | human saliva metagenome | host: Homo sapiens | reverse complement strand
TGATGGCTATTCTTACGGAAGAAGCCAGTCTCTAGTTGGCCTTTGATAGTCCGGACAGGAATTTGCGCCTTATTGCGATATTGCCAAGGATGGTCCATGCCATGAGTTGGCCGGACCTCCAGACTTTCCGGAAATTTTTCCTAGGCGACTGAAGACTTGCTTGACTAGGGGCCTGCTTAGCCTTGAGCTGGGCAGGATAAGCTAGATGTTGCAGGGTCATGGTGCCAATCTGACAGCCGATAGGATCGGTAATCTCCACTCGATCCGGACTGGGCGTTAGGATTTCTTCCAGGCGCGCAAAGCCGAAGGACTTGCCTACCTTAAGGACCTTAATGACCACCTGCTCACCCGGAATCACCCCTCGACAAAGAAGGGATAGCCGTCAATTTTGACGACGCCCTGGCACTTCATGGGTCAGGTCCACTACCTGGCCTTGGTGCACTTGGTTCTTCTTAAATACTTGTTTTTGCGTCCATCTTCAGTCTCCTTTGCTCTTCCTTCCTATCATACCACAAAACGAAGGCTAGGCAAAGACGTGGCCCCTCCTTGCGGGCTAGTTTAGGAAGCCATATGCCACCTTTTTCGTCGAGCCAGTCCATTGTTCTGGCCATCCATGGACTGGCGACACCTTTCCTAGGCTATCTGGCAGTTTTTGTCCAATTTTCGTCGAGCCAGTCCATTGTTCTGGCCATCCACGGACTGGCGCTGACCTTTACCTAGTTTGTGGGGACTGGGGCCAGTCCATGCTTGCATTAAGTGCTGGTGGTGATCTTCATACAGAAAGAGGCGGGGACTAGACCCCTGCCTCGACTTGTCTTATTTACTTACCATCTTGCCAGCAACACGTCCGAAGGTGATGATATCGGCGATGGCATTCCCGCCTAGGCGGTTAGCCCCATGAATCATACCGGTTAACTCACCGGCTGCATAGAGGCCTTCAATAGGGTTGCCCGCTTCATCTAGGACCTGGGTATCCTTATCGGTCACCAAGCCCCCATAGTGTGGTGGACACTTGGTCCGAACTTTTTCTAGGGATATAAGGGCCTTCTTCCAAGGGATGCCAAGCCAGCCCGGTGGTTGAAGTCAGGGGTCTTTCTTGTCCTTGGCATATTGGTTAACCTTGGCCACCGTTTCCTTTGAGCTGGCCGGATCGATGTCGAAGTGAGCCGCGACTTCTTCCAACGTATCTGCTTCAACTAGCAGGCCTTGTTTCTTGAGTTCTTGATACTCGCTTGGTGGTGCTCCTTAGAGTGGGAGATCATCGTCGGTCTTCTGGTTCCAGAGTTGATAAGCATAGCCCCTGGTTGAGCCAGAATAGCCTTAGAAATCACATCCCGCCGGTCCAATTCTTCAACAAAACGTTGGCCGTCTTGGTTAATGAGGACTGCCCCATCGAAACGGGTATCGGCCAGGAGAGAGATTTCCCACAGTCTCAGGGTTAGAAACTGGATAGGTTTGGATGGAAGACATATTGGTGACAGCTGCACCAATGGCTTGAGCCATGACAATACCATCACCGGTAGAGCCGACCGTATCCGTGGACAGGTAGCGTTCGTCCATCTCAGGATTGTATTGCTTACGCATGTCAATGTTGAGAGCCAAAGCCCCTGTAGTCAGCACGACTCCATTCTTGGCATGGAAGGTCACAGCCTGGCCTTGATGGTCTGCCTTGACGCCGACAACATGCTTGCTGTCATCTTGGATGAGTTCAGTAGCCTTGGTATTCACCAGAATCTTAACACCTAGTTCTTCTGCCTTGGCATTGAGCTTGGTTACCAGTTCTTGGCCGATTGTGGCCCTCTGAATCAGGGGCCCGCTTGTAGGAATGGCCGCCAAATTGGAAGAGCTTGTCTTCTAGGAATTTGACGCCAACCACGTCACGTAGCCATTCAGCTGACTCTAGGGCATGTTCTGCTAGATAGCGAACCATCTCAGGATTACCCAGATTGTCGCCACCCTTCATGGTGTCTTGGTAGTAGGTTTCACGCTATCGCCTTCAATACCTAGTTTCTTCTGAACCCAGTTGCCTGGCGCATTCATTTCGCCCCCACTAATGAGGGTATTACCGCCGACAGCCGGCATCTTCTCGATGATGACTACGGATTTACCTGCTTGAGCTGCTTCAATCGCCGCACTAAAGCCTGCGCCCCCTGCTCCGACAACGACCACATCATAGGATTGTTCGCTGTCTAGCTGCTCTTGGGTTGAAGTAGTAGAGCTTACCTCTGCTAGGGTCAAGCCTGATTTCTTGACGGCATCTTGGACGGCTTCCAGATAGCCTTGGCTGGTGGCTGTGGAGCCGGACACTACATCAACATCGGCCTTGTTGTTGCCAATAATCTTATCCTTGAGTTGCTTGTAGACGGGTGTGGCTAGGACTTCATTCTCATCGGACTGGAGCACCTTAATGTCCGCAATCCGGTCGTCTTGGAAGGTCACTTCCACCTCAACAGTCCCATGTTTCCCCTGGCCTTGACCCTTGACCGTTTGGCTACCGGCTGCCTGAGCTAGGCTAGCCAAGGGACCCATGACTAGGACTAAGAGGGCTACGACTAGCCAGAACTTTTTCCAGTAATTTTTCATATTCCATCCTCCTATCTATTTTTACCACCAAGACTAGGCTCAGAATCTTGGTTACCCTTTCATTATACTCCTTTTATGCCTTTCTGTCTTGATAATTTATTACTTAAAATGGCCTAGGCTTGCTTTTCAGCCTTCAACTTTCTGTTAAGATTTACCGAAATCCGATAGCATTCTCAACTCAGTAGATGATTCATTGAGCTTTGCCAGGGGCGGGTGGGCCCAAGCTTAGCCCTCAGTGCCAAAAGGATGCCGAGCGTATGGAGTTCCCCTGGGAGCTTTAACGACCTAGGGGGACCATAGATTGGCAAAGCGGAAAGACATCCAGTAGGATGGCTGGAGCCGGTCGCACCTGAGGACTAAGTTGAGACCTACCCACCCCAGACTACAGCCAAGCTACAAAAACAGGCGACTGGAAATCCAGTCGCCTGTGGCTAATTAACTGCGTAAGTAACGTTCCAAGAATTGTTGGGTCCGTTCTTCTTGTGGGTTGACGAAGAGTTGCTCTGGTGCGCCTTGTTCGGCGATGACCCCTTGGTCCATAGAAGACCACGCGGTCGGAAACCTCACGAGCGAACTCCATTCGTGGGTGACAATAATCATAGTCAAACCAGTGTGAGCCAATTCCTTCATAACCTTCAAGACTTCGCCGACCATCTCAGGGTCAAGTGCGAAGTTGGTTCATCGAAGAGAATGACATCTGGCTGCATGGTCAAGGCCCGAGCAATGGCTACCCGTTGCTTCTGACCCCCAGATAATTGGCTAGGACGGGCATGGACATAATCTCCCATACCTACTTGTTCCAGGAACTTAGTAGCTAAGGCTTCAGTCTCAGCCTTGTCCTTACCTAGGACCTTGATAGGGCCGACGGTACAGTTAGCCAAGACATCCATGTTGTTGAAAAGGTTGAAGGATTGGAAGACCATGCCGATATGGGTCCGGTACTTGTTGACGTCATGCTTAACGTCCAAGATATTCTCGCCCCGGTAGATGATTTCCCCACCGCTTGGTTCCTCTAAGAGGTTAATACAACGCAAGAGGGTGGACTTCCCTGAACCTGAAGAGCCGATAATGGTTACGACTTCCCCTGCTTCAACGGAAAAATCAATGTCCTTGAGGACCGTACGGTCGCCAAAGGTTTTGCTTAAGTGTTGAATTTCTACAATCGCCATGATTAGGCCTCCTCTTTGAGCACTGCCACTTGTTGTTGGTTACCGGCAGCCAGTTGATCACTTGGGCGCCCGTCAATGCGTTTTTCAATCGCGCGCAAGAGTGATGTAATGGTAAAGGTTAAGATGAAGTAGATAACGGCCGTTACGAAGAAGGTCTCGAAGTAACGGAAGTTATTGCCGGCAATGGTCTTGGTCGTGAAGTAGAGTTCGCTGACTGAGATCACGTTGAGGACAGATGTATCCTTGACGTTGATGACAAATTCATTGCCGACAGATGGCAGAATGGTCCGGAAGACTTGTGGCATAACCACTTCTTTCATGGTTTTGCCAGTGGTTCATCCCAATAGCACGAGCCGCTTCAAATTGGCCCTTGTCGATGGCGTAAATCCCACCCCGAACGACTTCGGCAATGTAGGCCCCGGTGTTAATGGAGACAACCAGGAAGGCTGCCGACATAGGGGTTAATTTCCAGCCCCAGAGTAGGTCAGTCCCGTAGTAGAAGATCATGGCTTGAACGATCATCGGTGTCCCACGGAAGATGGCAATATAGGGCATTGAGCAGTAGGTTAGCGACTTTCAAGACGCCATTATGGATTTGGCTCTTAGACTTCGGAATGGTTCGGATAATCCCGACGGCCAAACCAATCAGGGAGACCGATTAAGGTACCGGTTAAGGATACCCAGAGGGTCATGCCGGTCCCCGGCCAAGTATTGACGCCAGTTCTGGTGGCAATCTCCCAAGTACGAGCAAAGAGTTATAATCTTCTGTGGCCGCTGCCTCGAGTGCTAGTTTCTTCTTGACCGTCAGCCGCTGGCTGGTTCTTAATGGCCTGGTCCATGAAGTCCTTGCGTTGCTGATCTGTAATTTCCGCAATGGCCTCATTAATTTGGCTCATAAGTGGGCTTCCCTTCTTGACCCCGATAGAGACCTTGCGATCTTCTGGCGCCACTTGGAAGCTTGGATTAAGTTCTACGTAGGTGAATAGAGGGGTTTAGCGGCTGCCGCAGAGACAGCTTCTGGATATTCTGAGATGTAGGCATCTAACTTGCCCGCTTCTAAGGCCACTCCTAGAGACAGGGAAAAGAATCCTGTGCCTGCTCAACCTGAGCGTCCTTGAGTTGTTTCAACAAGTCATAGTGCAGGGGTTCCTTGTTGGCCCTGACACCTTAGCACCCGCAAAGTCGTCTAGCGTCTTCGCTTGCGCGTAAGGCGAATCCTTGCGGACCACCATGACAAAACGTGAGTCATAATAAGACTCGGAGAAGTCAATCTCCTTAGCACGTTCCGCAGTTGGCGACATGCCGGCAATAATCATATCTATCTTGTCCGATTGGACAGCTGGTAAGAGCCCATCCCACTCCGTCTTGACCACTTGGACTTCGCGGCCTAATTTTTCCCCAATCTTACGCGCGATTTGCACGTCGTAACCATTGGCGAATTCCTTGGAGTCCTTAATAGGTACAGCACCGTTAGCGTTGGTGGACTGTGTCCAGTTATAAGGCGGATAGCCCGCTTCCATCCCGATCAATAGGGGTTGAGCGTCTTGCTTCTTGGCGCCACACGCTACCATCATGAATGCAACGAAGGCTAATGCCAAGAATTTTAACGATTTTTTCATTTTTCTCACTCCTATTAATAGAATTATAATAATAAGTATACACCTTCCGAACCATAGTGCAAGATATTTTTAAGATGAAAGCGTTATTTATGGTTTATTTTTTTCAAATATCTCTAGGATTCTCTCAGCCAAGCTTGCACTCTAGCTTCTATTACTATACACTTAAGGAAAGCAATCGCATTTTAAAGGAGGTTTCGGGGTGAAAGTCCTACTCTACAGTCAACATCTCGACAAAATCGCCAAATCTGGCCTTGGTAAATCAATTAAACATCAAATGAAGGCCTTGGAACATGCCGGGATTGACTACACCACCGATCCCAAGGACTCCTTCGATTTATTACATATCAATACCTACTTCCCCAATCCATGCTCTTCGCCCGTAAATGTCAGCAAGCAAGGCATTCCGGTCGTCTACCATGCCCACTCGACCATGGAAGACTTCGTAATTCCTTCCGCTTCTCTAATCAGCTAGCGCCTATCTTCAAGCGTTGGCTCATGACCTGCTATCAGCAGGGCGATGTCCTCATTACGCCTACGCCCTACTCCAAGCGTCTACTAGATTCCTATCATATGGGCCGGGAAATCTTCGTCCTGTCTAATGGTATTGAACTAGAAAAATTTACCCCTCAGCCTCAGGCGCGGGAGCTCTTCCGGGCGCGCTACGGACTGACCGAGCAAGACTTCGTCTGCATTGGGATTGGCCTCTACCTAGAGCGCAAGGGCATTCTAGATTTTGTGGAGTTGGCTAAGCGCCTGCCCCATATCCGCTTCATCTGGTTCGGTTATACGGATTTGAACCTAGTGCCGTCCGCTATTCGGGCTGCTGTCTCTAATCCACCGGCCAACCTGACCTTTGCCGGTTATGTCGACAATCAGGAGATTATTCAGGCCATGCAGGGCAGCGACCTCTACCTCTTCCCTACCTTGGAAGAAACCGAGGGCATTCCGGCCGTCGAGGCCTGTGCCGCCCATGCCAAATTCATCATTCGAGACATTCCGGTCTTCGATGACTGGCTAACCGACCAGGTCAACGTCTATAAGGCTAAGGATGTCGATGACTTCGAGCGTCTTATTCGGGCTAGCCAAGCCCAAGAGCTACCTGATTTGACCCAGGCAGCCTATCCCGTGGCAGTCCAACGTGACCTATCGGTCATCGGCCAAGAACTAGGTCGCATCTACGGCCATGCTATCCGTGCTAGCCAGGAGCGACAAGGATTATAAAATAGTAAAAGGTGGGAGTTTTCCACCTTTTTTTATGCTCTAAACCGTGTGAGACCAGCCCCACTCGAGCCAAAAGACGGGACTAGTGGTGGGACCGGCTTCAGCCAGCCTGTGGCTGTCTTGCGCCTTGCCTCGCTATCGAAGGGCTAGGTCACTAACGTTCCAAGCCCTTCTGATACGCGAGTATCCACACACCACTAAGCCCGCTTTTTGGACGTGGGGCTGGTCTCACACTGGACGATTGGGCAAAATGAAGAAAGCTAAGTTGTTTGCCTCTTGAAAAGCACCCCATAAGTTAGACATTAAAAGTCCAACTTATGGGGTGCTTTGCATAAAAGGCGAAATCTCATTTTCTAACTCAATTGTTTGCTCCTGGACCTTGTAAAATAACCGCCCCCTTATATAGAGCGTAGTAAATTGGGCCCAGTTGCCATATTTTAACCAAAGGGATATAACCATAGTAGCGATTTTTATTATAGTAAATGGTTTGAGGTGGCTGAGAACTAAAGAATCGGATCTCTTCTACCACAATAGAGGTTGGAAAATGCGTCTCGTTTTTTTGTCCTTCTTATCAGGAATATAGGCTGTCAAATCTTCTTCAATCGGCCGAACACCATTTGGATTTTGCTCCCTTGTACCACTCTACAGCATATTCTTCACACCAAGATTCATGTGGCTTCTTAGGACAGCAACATAGGGTCATCACCTACTGATTGGTTGGCTTGAACGTTTGAAGTCGAAAGACAAAAGAGCAGTAGAAACAAGAAAGTGAGTGGGGTCAAAAATAAAACGTTTCATATTGCATTGCTCCTTTATATCTTGCATGCCTGATGACGACTTTATCCTAACCCTCCCTTCTCGAAGACATCGTCATCCAAATCCTATCTACACACTCATTATACATCCAGAAAATGCTTTCATCAACCTTCTTTTATGCTTTTTGACAGTCCAGTGGGAGCCCAGACCCACGGCCAAAAGCAGTGCTTGTGGTGTCAGGATGTGGCGCGTATCAGAAGGGCTTGGAACGCAGTGACTTAGCCCTTCGATAGCGACACTAAGGCGGAAAGACAACCAGAGGGCTGGCTGTAGCCGGTCCACCTCAAGCCCCGCCTTTTTGGGTTAAGTGGGGCTTGGCTCACACACCTCTGAATACCTTCAACCTTTGCATCTGCCCCTTTGACAGTCCAGTGGGGAGCCCAGACCCACGGCCAAAAGCAGTGCTTGTGGTACCCAGGATGTGGCGCGTATCTGAAGGGCTTGGAACGTCAGTGACTTAGCCCTTCGATAGCGACGCAAGGCGGAAAGACAACCAAGGGGCTGGCTGCAGCCGGTCCCACCCTCAAGCCCCGCCTTTTTGGGGTTAAGTGGGACTTGGCTCACACGCCTTGAACACAGATAAAAGGGTGGGAAATACTTTTCCCACCCTTTCTATATTACCCCTCCGTCTGGCGGAGGTGGTCCACAAATTTATCCAGTTGATGCTTGTCCCGCGCCTTCTGGGCCTGAGAAATATTGCTAGGATTGAGGTAAATCCGTAGCTGTTCGACGTCGGCCGCATCATAGGCGACCACTGCCTCCCCTTCTTCCTCATTGTCCGAGACCCGAGCCACCCGGGCGAATTCCTGGCTCAAGAGAGCCAACAAATCCTCGGCCACGGCTTCCCGTAGGACTTGATACATGGCGGCAAAGGGCGCCCGGAATCATAAAAGGCGTCAACCTGCACCAAGTCATCTTGGGCTTGCTCCTTGTGGGCTTTTTGCTTTCTTTTGCTTGGCTTTTTGGACACGGTCTTGCTCCTTTACTTAGCGACGATATTGGGCCAGGAAGGCCGCACTTGGGTCGGCCACTAGGGCTTCTAGGATATCAATCACTGCTTTGCGATTCATTATCGCCAATTTGATAACGGCAGATAGCCAATAAATCTGGATCGGCATTGCCCATAGGCTGAGCTATAATCGACCACTTCCATCATGGTCTGGTCATTGAGGCTATCACCGAAGGCCATGGTCTGGCTGGCATCCGTCTGCAGATAGTCTTGCAGATGGCGGATAGCCTTGCCCTTGCCCCCTAGGGGACTGAAGACATCAATCCAGCGACCACCACTGGTCACCGCATGCCCCTCTGGGAAACGTTCATTGAGAATTCGCGTCATGACCTTATTGTCAGCTACGCTACGCTTACTCATAACCGATAGTTGAAGAATGGCTTCTTCTGGATTGAGGTCACGGAAATTTGCCAAATGATCAATATGCGGATGGTAGAGACGGAAATGATCCAAGGCATCCTGATCTTGGGTCACGGCATAGGAGCCACGATCGGTCATGACCAGACAGAAGAAATCCGAGAACTCATTGAGGAAGTCAATAATGGCTTCGGTTGTGTCATAGTCAAGGCGCTATAATGAAGGCCTTGCCCTTCTACCATAATGGCGTTACCGTTAGTTGAGGGCAAAGAGCAGTTCCTGACGCAATTGGTCATCAAAATAGCCACGCAACTTAGGATAGCTATTGCCTGAGGCAATACAGACACGGGTTCCGGCTTCCTTAAGGGCATGAACTGCCCGCTCGAAGCGATCCAAATCAAAGGACTTGTCCCCTCTTAAGAGGGTACCGTCCATATCAATGGCGATTAATTTTCATTGATTCTTGTCTCCTTCACACTTGATTAAGGGAGGCGATTGCCTGCACTCTTGTAGATGTCATACCATTCTTGGCGAGTCATTTGCACACGTTCAGCCTGGGCCAGCGCTTCAATCCGTTTTGGGCTCATGGTCCCCACAATGGGTTGGAAGCCTGTCGGATGGCACAAGAGCCAGGCAATGACCATGGCTTCGAAAGGCCACGCCATGTTGCTTAGCACCCTGACTTAAGGTCTCAGTCAAGAGCTGATAGTCAGGATGGGTCATGAAAGACTCCTTGATGCAAGTCTACCTGGAAGGGCGACCATGGTTGGATGGTGATGCCTTTGAGGCGACAATAATCCAGAATGCCCCATCGGTTAATGCCTGCGACTTCTCGCATATATAACATTGAGGCCGGCATCAATCATGGGGTGTGGGCAGGCCCCAACTGCAATTGATTAATAATGAGGGCTGGGTTACACTGGCCTGAAGTAGCTCTATTTGATAAGGGTTCTGGTTGCTGACGCCGAAATAACGCACCTTACCGGCTGCATGCAAGCGATCGAAGGCGGCTGCCACCTGGTCCGGCTCCATCAGGGGCATCGGGCCGATGTAGGAGCAAGACGTCCAGATAGTCGGTCTTGAGGCGTTTGAGAATGCCGTCTACCGAATCCAGGATATGCTGGCTGGAAAAGTCAAAAATATCCTTCCGGCAGGCGAATCCCACATTTGGACTGGATTAGCAGTTGATCACGCGGAATACCTGGTTCCTTGACAGCTGAGCAAAGCGGACTTCCGACTCGCCCCGGCCATAGATATCGGCATGATCGAAGAAATTAATGCCGACCTGGCGGGCAGTCTCCAGAACCTGGCTAGCTTCTTGTAGCGAATGGGAGGCCATGCGCATGCAACCTAGGGCGATGCGACTGGCTCCGGCTAAGTGACGACCAAGACATAAGGTTTCCATGATAGCGACTCCTTTATTGGCTGGCGTAGGGAATAGGACAACAAGGTCTTACTTCTTGAACATACCGGTAATCCGCGGGATACCACACGGCCGACTTCACGACCCACTTGGCCGACTACGTTCTTCATGAAACGATCCAAGAGATTGTCTGTCTTGCGACCACCAGTGCTAGTTGATTTCTTGCTAGTTTTTGCCACGTCTTCATCATCCTCCTCTTCTACTTCTGCTGCCTCCGCGGCTGAGCGCTGCTAAGAGGGCCGCTTCCTGTTCTTGGGTTTGTTTGAGAATGACTTCATGGGCACTCTCACGGTCAATGGCTTCACCATACTTGTCATCCAATGGTGAGCTATTCATTAGGCTGGCCTTAACGGTTGGGTCGATGGTCCCTAAGAGACTTTGCGGTGGGTAAATGAGTACCCGGTCGGCCAGGCTAGGGCTCCCATCTTCCGTCAGGGTAGACACCACAGCTTCCCCTACCTTCAGTTCTTGAATGACCTTGGCTAGGTCTTGATTGGCTTCTTGACGGAAGGTGTCCGCTACCGTTTTAACGGTCTTGAGTTCCTTAGGTGTAAAGGCCCGCAAACCATGCTGGATGCGGTTAGCCAATTGGCTGGCTACCTTGTCTGGAATATCGGTTGGGTTTTGGGTAATGAAGTAAACCCCTGACCCCTTTGGACCGAACTAAGCGGACAATGAGCTCAATCTTCTCTAATAAGACAGCCGGCGCATCCTTGAAAAGGGCGTGGGCTTCATCGAAGAAGAAGACCAACTTAGGTTTATCCAAGTCCCCGACTTCCGGAAGGTTCTCATAGAGCTCAGCCAAGAGGGCCAAGAGCACAGTCGCGTACAAGGTTGGTTGGTTGAAGAGCTGTTCCGCATTGAGGATGTTGACAATCCCACGGCCATCGCTGTCTTGCCGCATGAGGTCGACAATCTCAAAGCTTGGCTCACCAAAGAAGTTGGCTGCCCCTTGTTGCTCTAAAAATAACTAGAGAGCGTAAAATAGCCCCAACTGAACGTGCTGGAATGTTACCGTAGTGTTGGCTTAATTCGCCAGCATGAGCGGCCACATAGTTAAGCATAGCCCGCAAGTCCATGAGGTCAATCAGCAAGAGACCTTGCTTATCGGCCACATCGAAGACCACATTGAGAATGGATTCTTGGGTTTCATTAAGGCCCAAGAGACGGGTTAACATGACAGGCCCCATATCGGGAGACAGTCAAACGCAAAAGGCGTCCCTGTTCTCGCCTTTGACATCCCAAAGTTGTACAGGATAAGAACTTGGTTCATAGTTCTCACGACCTGTCTGAGCTAGGCGCTCGCTGACATCGGTATTGTTGGCTTGAGCCAAGGACATAAGGTCCCCCTGATATCAGAGAGGACGACTGGAATGCCTTCTTGGCTTAGCAACTCGGCCAAGACCTTAAGGGTCACGGTCTTACCGGTCCCTGTCGCACCGGCGATAATGCCGTGACGGTTTAATTTATCAAGGCGAAGTTGCGCTGGATGCGCCCTTGCCCGAAGGTGATGACTGAAGTCATGCTCTTTCCCCCTTTTTCTTGATAGGCTTGGACTCTTTTGGTCCAGTTGCCATTCTACTCTTATTCTAACATATCCATAGCCCGTAAGCGACCACAAAAAAGCCGTCCACAGGTAAATCCTGTCGACGGCAGTCAATCTTAAAAATTGTGCGAAGAATTCCAAGGCATCTCCCGCTTGCAAGAGTTCCCCGTGTTCCTTCAAGATGGCTTCCTTGACGGTGGCTTCTTCCCCAAATTCCAGCATGAAGAGGAATTGTTGGTAGAGACCGTCTGGCTCATAATCACCAATCACATCGCTCAAGACCAGATAGTAGGCGTCATTGTAGCGATAGAGGCTATTTTCAACTGGGAAGTCCCTGTAGTTGACGTGCCAACTTGAGGAAATAATCCAAGCTATCGAAGCAGACAATCTCGGGCCCTACAGGTTCTTTCTTGATCCTGGGCCTGTTCAATCTCGGCTTCAATCTCCTTGGTCAAAGCCTTCTAGGGACTTCTAGCTTCTCATTGACGCTGAGATCTTCTTGATCCTGGGCTTGTTGCTTATCTTTTAGGGCGGATTTACGACGGTCCAAGAGACGTTTGAGGACTTCGTTTTTCCAGCAAATCTTCTGAGGCCATTACCACTGCTACGGCTAATGTAGAGTTCGAGGCCTCGATCGGATGGGATGACATGGAAAGTGACGGAATCAGATTCCGCGAATTGGTTCTCCACGTCCACCTCTTCCAGGATGGAGTAGAAGAATTGCTCAATGCGGGCATGGTTGCTAATCAGTTCTAGGAAGTTAATCCCTCGTTCTTCCAGATCTTCCGGCATAATCAAGACTTTGATTGTATCCTCATTGATACGTTCCATTTCCATAGTAACACCTCCTCTATTTCTTCATTATACTAAACTTTAGGCCAAGACGCTATCCTAATGTATTGTCCTAAGGGAAAAGAAAGGCGAGGCAGAAACAAGGTTCCGGCCTCACCTAGACTCTATTCATTACTCATTGACTAAGGCTTGCACCTTACGCAATTCCAAGGCACGCACTTCGCGTGGCAAGAAACGACGAATTTCATCTTCATTGAAGCCGATTTGCAGGCGTTTCTCGTCAATCATGATTGGACGACGCAAGAGACCTGGTTGCTCTTGCACAATGCGATAAAAGTCATTCAAGGATATTTCGCTAATTTCAATATTTAAGTCTGAATATGCTTTGGAACGGGTTGAGACGATATCTTCTGTCCCTTCTTCTGTCATACGTAAAATATCTTTAATTTCTTGTAGAGACAGTGGTTCCGAAAAGATATTACGTTCTGTGTAGGGAATTTGATGTTCTTCCAACCAGGCGCGGGCCTTACGGCATGAAGTACAACTTGGGGTCGTATATAACGTTACCAAACTAATCACTCCTTTTTTTCAATAACCACTACGATTACTACTCTGCTATTATACTACCCCTAGCCCCTGATTACTATACTTTTTTTGAAATTTAACAATAAATCATACTTAAGACCGAGATTAGTTCATAGCTGTAAACAAAACTTCACAAAAAATTCATATACTCTTAGGGAATTCTTTAAAAGTCCTTGTTCAATCTCTCCTTGGCCGTCTTTTGCTAGGCGGGCGCCACATTGCTTTTGTCAATTAAGTGAAACTGCGTTATAATAATAGTAGCGAAACTAAGAGAGAATGAGGCTCGATTTGATGAAACCCAAAATTTTTTCTGGCGTTCAACCTACTTCGGTTCCAACCATCGGGAACTACGTTGGGGCTATGCGCCAATTTGTTGAATTACAAGATGACTATGACGCTACCTACTGTATCGTCAACCAGCACGCCATTACCGTGCCCCAAGAGCCAGCCAAAGCTCCACCAAACAACCCGTGAGCTAGCGGCCCTCTATCTAGCCCTAGGGATTGACCCTAAGAAGGCAACCATTTTCGTTCAGTCTGATGTCCCAGCCCACACGCAAGCAGCTTGGATCATTCTCTGTACGACCGGCTTGGGCGAATTGGAACGCATGACCCAATATAAAGATAAATCCACCAAGCAAGAAAGTGTCAATGCTGGCTTGCTCTGCTACCCTGCCTTAATGGTTGCAGACATTATTCTCTATGATGCAGCCTATGTACCAGTGGGCGAAGACCAGAAGCAGCATTTGGAGTTAACCCGTAACTATGTGGACCGCTTCAACCAACGCTACGGCAAGGGCAAGGAGCTCCTAGTCAAACCTGAAATCATCACCCCTAAATCCGGTGGCCGGGTCATGAGTCTGCAGGACCCATTCAGCAAGATGAGTAAGTCCGACACCAATGCCAAGGCGACCATCTCCCTCCTAGATGATCCTAAGACCATCCTTAAGAAGATGAAGAGTGCCGTCACCGACTCGGTTGGCCAAGTCAATTACGACCGTGAAAATCAACCAGCTGTCAGCAACTTGCTGGATATTTTCTCTGCTTTTTCTGGCCGTTCGATTGACTCTCTAGTGGCTGAATATCATGAGGCTGGCTATGGGACCTTTAAGCAGGCCATTGCCGACAGTATTATCGCGACCCTAGAGCCAATTCAAGCGGAATATCATCGTCTCTTAACTTCTAGCACCCTAGACGACATCTTGGCCGACGGAGCTAAGAAGGCCAACCAACAGGCTAACAAGGTCCTAGCGCGGATGGAAAAGGCAATTGGCTTGACTTATCGCTAAAATTTGTGCTATAATGTTATATGTAGTAGATTGTTTTAATTATCAATAAATAAAAGGAGGTGACCCAAAATGGAATATGTAACTGATGTCGCTAAAGAACTCGAACAAGTTGTTGCCCAACTTAAGAATAAGCACATTCGGATGACGCCACAACGTCGCGCCATTCTGTCCTATATGATTCAGACACACAATCACCCTACCGTGGAAGAAATCTACCATGATCTCTTACCTGACTGGCCAGCCTTAGTCTTGCGACCATCTATAATAACCTGTCTTTCCTAGTCAAAGAAGGTTATGTCAATGAGATGAAATTCTCTGATGTCACCAGTCGTTATGACTACATGGGCCTAAATGGCTACAACCATCAGCACATTATCTGTGAACGCTGTGGGAAAATTGCGGACTTCGCTATGACTAAGTTCCCAGATCCAACCGAAGACGTCCATAAACAAACCGGCTATACAACCAACCGGACTAAAGTCGAAGTTTACGGTGTCTGCCCAGACTGCCAAGGTCGCATCCGCGCCTGGTAATCACAGACGAAATCAAATGACGAGGACTGAGTCCTCGTCATTTTTGTATTCATAAAGCCAAAGGCAAGGGTGATTCCCTTGCCTTTTTGTCTGATGTTACCAGGTCATACGGGACCGCGACATGGTCCGTAGGGCGCGGTTGTAGTTGACCGCTGGTTTGAAACCACTTTGGTCGTTTGGCAGCGGATTGAGTCGTGCTTCCTCCAACTCTGGCAGACTGTCAACACGGCCTGACAGATAGTCCTTCAAGCGCGAAATGACCGCTTGCGTCCGGGTCATCAGCCCACCAATCCGGTATTCTAAGATTTCCAAGCCAAATGGGTTTGGCTTCTTGTAACCAGACTTGACGACGACTTTGCAGGACGCGGTCATAGTCCGCAATCAGTTGTGGCAAGCGACCGTGAACGAGGTCAGCTAGCGTCTGACGGTCGTGGGCATGATAGGCCTGCCAGATTAAGTAAGGCAGGTTCCATTTGTTAGCCAAGCAGAGGGCATAGTCGCTATAGAACTGGTTGACAGCTGGGTTGCCACCCTCCATAGCATCAAAGTCAACGGCTAACTTGGCCATACGGGCCCCATAGTCCACATCCATGGACTCAATTTGTGGCATAAACATCGGCAGTAGCAAATCTTGATAGAAGAAGTATTTAGAAGGCGTCACATCAATGCCTGCTAATTGATCCCATTCTGGCAACAAGTCTAATTCCCCTTGCTTGAGCCAGTCGGATAAGGATAAGCCGGTGAAGAAGCTTTAGCCATTGGCTAAACTCCTCTTCTACATAGTCAGCATGACTGTCTAGGGTAAGAATAGAGGACCAGGCCGAAGACGGCCACTTCAAATGGTGACTCAGAACTATCGTCACCCCAAGCGGTCGCCATGACTTCCTGGATGCCGGTTTGGCGAGCCGCTTCTAGGCCGGCCAGGCTAGCCACCAAGGTCTTACGGTGGTGCGGTGTGTAACCCGTCCAACGCCAGGCCCCGCCAGCAAAGCTGACTTGAGCCCCTAAACTACGACGTTGGGCGATTTTTATCCAAGTAAGCTTGGGTGGTATGTTGGTAGTAATCCCAGTACATGAGGCTGATGCCCTCAGGAATGTCGATTTTCTCGTCTTCTCCCACTTGGTTATACCAAGAGAAGAACATGTCATCCCAAATGATTGGTTCCAAGTCATAGCGGTCACAGAGGGTCTTCATACGGGCTAGGGTGGTCCAACATAATGTCAGTCTTGGCACGCAAGCCCACTTGATCCAGATAATGGCCTCGCCCTAGATCATAGGCTTCATCCATGCCTAAGTGAATGCGCTTGGTTGTAAAGCAAGAAGAGAGGGAGGCCAACATTTGGTCGATTAAGGTATAGGTCTCTTCCCGCCCTACGTGGAGGACGTCAGCCAAGTCTGCATACTGACTGTTAATATGCTCCCATTGGAAGAACTGGTTGAGGTGGGCAAGGGTCTGCACACAAGGCACCAATTCAATACCCAAGTCCTGGGCATAAGCATCCAATTCGCGCAAATCGGGCTGGCTATAGCGCCCCCGGAAGGCCCCAAAATAAGGTTGCTCCGGAATTTTCATAGACATCTTCCATATAGAGCATATACCAACTGTGGCCTAAGACGGCCAAGCGTCTTAAGAGGGACTTAACATAGTCCACCTTGGCAACGGCATTTCGCGAGTTATCCAGCATGAGGCCATTACGGCTGAAGCTAATAGGCTGACTAAAACTGCTAGTCTGGCCGGCTTGTTGCCGCATATTCCAGAGGGCCAAACCATGGAAGAAATGCGGTAGGTCAGGGTGCCACAATATGAACGCCCTCCCTTGGTCGGCTACTTCTAACTTACCCGCTGGGCCCGCTTGATAGTCAACCAAGCGCCCATCAGGCGCTAGTGATAGGTCTAATTCTGCTGCTAGACGCTGAACCTTGTCGCGCAAGGCTGCATCTTCAATCCAAATCTTAGTCATAATACTTACCCTTTCTTAAGGCGATAGGTCTTGATTTCATAAGGGGCAATCAGCGAAGAGGTCTCCTCTAGGTCCTCTTCTAAGAGGTTGACCGATTGCAGCTTGCTAGGCAAATAAGGTGCCAGGTCGAGCGTCTCTGAGGCATGGCTGACCAGGCGGAGAATCCAGTCTTGGCTATCATTAGCTTGCTTGAAGGCTGTCACTTCAATGCCTCTTGGCAGGTCATTGACCTTGACTGGGCTATCTTGCCAGTCAGCTAAATCCTGACCTAGGCTAGCTTGCTTGACCAAGAGTGGGATGAAGATGGAAGCCCCGGTCGCAAAGCTTTGGTTTAACTGATCTTGGCCTTGCCAGAATTGGAGGTAGGCACTGGCTTCGTAATCACCCAGACATTGGGCTTCTGGTGTTGGGAAGTAACCCCAGTCCCCTAATTCTCCGGTGCAACGCAAGCAGGTCAGATAGAGATAAGTCGCTTGGTCGTCGACGGTCACTTCATATTCAGGCAGCCCCTGTACGCTCACGGTCAAACCTTGACTCTCCCCAATGGCCACATTGCGGTGCAAGGCTTGTGGGTTGCTTGGGTTACGCCATTCAGGCGCCACATGGTTAGAGCGCCAGAGCCATTCATAGGCTGAGTCGACAAAGTGGCGGTCCGTGCGCTCAGGCAGCTTGAAGCCCAGGCGTACTCGGTGATCCAAGACCTCATTGTGACCTTCTAGTCGGATGGCCAGGCCTCGTGATTGAGGGGTCAGGCTATAGGTCACGAAGATTTCAACCGGCACTGTCTCAGACGCCCGGCCAATTTGGCGTTCGACCACATCAATGACTTGTTTTTGCGCCTCTAGTAAGGCATAGTCAGCCGAAATTGGCACTTGAAGTTGATAGCCTAAGACCAGATGATCGGCCAAGCCATCGCGGATGACTCGGGTGCTAATCAGAGCATTAGCTTGGGTCAAAGGTTGACCCTAAGGCTTCGCGGAAAAAATATATTCATTGCCCACATCTCCGGTCTCTTCTAAGAGCCCTTGATCTTCATAGACCTTGCCGGTCACCTTATCGGTGATGGTAACAGAGCCGTTGGCTGCAAGGGGCCACTTTGAGGTAGTCATTCTCGATGAACTCTTTGTCTTGGGCCCCACCTTCTAGTTCCAGGTCCTCTGTCTTAGGGCACCAAATAGTACTCAGCCAAGGACATGGCAGGCACGGTGGCTAGCCATTCCACTTCTAATTCACGTGCGAAGTAAGCCCGGCGGAAGCGGTCATCTGGTAGGTCATAGTCGAAGTTAGCCCCTAGGGTCCACAATGGTGGCAGGCACGACTTGACCTTGGCCATCCACTAATTGGTAGTCTTCAATGGCTAGTTCCGCCATGCGTTGATAGGCTTCTTTAACCGGATATTGACTGAAGAAGGCCCGGTCTAAGACGACTTTGCTGACTAGACGACCTTCCTTGAGGCAATTGCTTGGATTCCATACCTGCAAGACATAAGGCTGGTCTGCCAAACGATTTGGCGCCTTGACCTGCTGAGCCAAGAAGTCTAGGATGCCCCGCACTAGGGTCTGGCTAGCCGCTTCTACGGCTTCAAAACGTGACACCATGCCCCGATGAACTTCGTCGATACTACAGCCACAAATGCTGTCATGAGGGTAGTTCTGCAAGAGGGTCTTCCAGATAAAAGTCAATTTTATCGCTTGGGTAGACATAACCGTAGCGGCTAGCTAAGGTGGCCAAAAGGCTCCAGAACTTGCTCCAAGTAGTCAGACAGACGAGCTGAATACTGCTTGAGATAGAGGCGAGAAGAAGCGGTATTGGCCAAAGTATACCAACCATCCGTTGCTTGCGAACGTAGTTCCCCTTCCACCACACTTAATTGTGGTTGATTGCTTGCTAGACTCGCTTCTAGGGCTTCTTGATAGAGGGTAAAGTTAGAGTGGATAAATTCATAGTCTGGGTAGAGCTGGTTGGCCAAGGCAATGGCTTGGGACAGATCAGTCTGAGCGGGTTGGTGGTCACAGCCATTGAGCATGAGCAACTGGTCAGAGACCGCATAGCGCTCTGCATCAGCTAATTTCTTGTCCCAGAAGACTTTGGCTCGCTCAGAATCAGCAGGGATTTCATTGCCGTTACTATACCAGTTAGCGAAGAGAATCCCCAGGACATCCGAGCCATCTGGACTCTTCCAGGTCAGCTCTGAGAAGGCCGACTTGAAGCTGCCTTCTTCAAAGGTCTGGTTGTCAAAGCCCGTTGGTTTGACCCCGCGACCAAAGGCCGCCACAGACATGCCCATACCACGAGTGATTTGTGGGGGTTTTGGCCGGTTAGACCGAAGGTGTCCGGATAGTAACCTAATTGTTCGCCCTTAACCCCCCAGCGTTTGAGATCTTGATAACCAATCAGACCGTTACGTACGGTTGCCTCGCCACTAATCAGGAAGGCATCCTGCAAGATATAGAAGGGCCCAATCCGTAATTTGCCGGACTGAACGGCCGCCTTAAGGCGCGCTTCTTGATGAGGACGAATTTGTAAATAGTCGTCCAAGGTGATGGTTTTGGCCATCCAGGTGGAAAGTAACGGTAGTCTGGATCGGTGTCGAATAGGTCTAGGGACTTGGTCAATCAAGTCGACTAAACGTAGGTGGTGTTCTTCAAAGGGAAGATACCATTCCCGATCCCAGTGGGAGTGGGAAATGATATGAACGGTTTTCTTGCTCATTTTATTGCCTCATGTCTTTCTAGCGTTTAACGCGAATATCGAAGTAGTCTAAGAGGAGTTCGCAGAACATCATATTAGACCAGGAGAACCACTCCCGCGTGTAACGACTGTCATCGTCCACGTGGAAGGATTCGTGCATTTGGTTAGTGCCGGCGTCTGTATTGACCAGCAAGTCTAAAATCCGAGCCTTCTCTGCCTTATGGCTAGTGGTTAAGCCTTCCATAGAGAGGAAATCGGCCAGATATATTGATCCCAGGTATGAGAAGAGCCCAGGCCACTGGCTAATTTGCCACTGTAGTAGTAAGGGTTCTCTGGCGACAGAACGGTCTGGCGTGTGGCCACATAGATCGGATCATCTTCTGAACAGAAGCCTAGGTAAGGCAGGGAAAGTAGGTTTGGCACATTGCCATCATCCATGATGCTGGCATTGCCTAAACCATCCACTTCGTAAGCATAGACTGCTTGACCTTGGGCGTTTTGAATAATCCCATAACGCTCAATGCCGGCCTGGATTTGATCCTTAAGGGTCGCCGCTAGTTCGATTTCTTCTTGGCTCAAGCCCAGGAATGGCGCCAATTCTGCCACATAGCCCAAGACCACACTGGCAAATTGGTTTGGAAGGCACTAGGTAGTGATAGGTGCAGCGGTCATCACTTGGCCGGAAGCCAGACCAGGTCATACCAGTGTAACCAACGGGCGAGCCCTTGCCATCAAATGGCAGGGTGTCTTCTTGGCGGTCGGTGTCACGCACAAAACGATAAGGACTAGACCCTGCATGGTCTTGCTCCGTGCGCCAGAGGTCTAGAATAGTCACCAAGCCCTTGCGGACAGTCTCCGTTAAGTGGTCGGTCCGGCCACTATTGACATAGAGCAAGTAAGCTAATTGAATGGCATAGGCCAAGCTATCAATTTCGTATTTACGCTCCCAAATCCAGTCATTCATTTTGCGTGTGGTCGGTCGCCCCGTGGCCTTGGCCATTTGGTTCTTGGTTGAAGGCATTGGTGTGAGGGTCAATTAAGATATAGCCAAATTGGCGCTCGACCAAGCCGGCAATCATGTCGTAGATATCCTCATGCTCCTTAGCTAAGACCAGGTAAGGCCGCACCTGTGCGGTCGAGTCACGTAGCCACATAGCCGGGATATCCCCGGTCACCACGAAGGTGCTGCCATCTTCTAGGGCGTTCAATAGTCGTCTCTAGGGTATTTAAGAAACACTCATGAAAGACCTCAGCCCAACGAGGATTGACCGCCCGGGCTTGATCACAAATCTTTTCCATATTTTTTTAATTCAGTTGATACTGGCATTGCCATTTTTTTCTTCCTCCTCATCACGAATCGAGTCTCCTCTATCCTCTATTATTGCTAAGCGCTTACCTTAAATCAAGTCTTGTCATAGACTTCTCTATTTTTTTGCTAAAACTACTATAATTTGTTAATATATGCCCCTTCAGAAAAAACAGTAAAAAAACCCGCGAAAGCCTTTTCCTTTGTGCTATACTAACATTAGCACTTGATAAGGAGGTTCCCATGGCTGATTCTACTATCCCATCTTTTTCTGCGGCCCACCAAGAAGTCTAGTCTCTTAGTGCTGGCCCTCTATACCTTTATTTTTTTAGCTTCTTGATGCCAGACGCCGGAAGCCTCTGGTCTGATTACGGCCAAATTTTTAAGTAAACAAAAGCTACCCTAATGACCGACTTTACGGCCATGGGGATGGCGGCTACCTTCTTCAATGTGGCTTGCCATTTCGTTGTGCCTACATCCTGGTCTATACCAACACGCGGTCACGTCTCAACGGTCTGCAAGTGGCAGCCGCCGGTATCTTTGCTGGCCACGCCCTCTTCGGGACCCATGTCTTGAATATCCTGCCTATTATTTATGGGGTCTACCTCTATAGTCGCTGGACCGGCCAATCCTTCGGCTCCTTGACCACGGTCAGCCTCTTCGCCACTTCGGCGGCGCCTTTTATCTCCTTCTGGGCCATCGCACCTGGACTGTCCTGGTGGTCGCTACTTTTGGCTGCCCTGATTGGGACTGGCGTTGGCTTTATCTCGGCCCCTTTGGCTGAGCAATACCTCAAGTTCCACCAAGGCTTTAACCTCTATAACTTTGGCTTCGCCATGGGCATTATCGCCATGTTCGGGACCATTAGCTTCCGCTACTTCAAGCTAGAGGCGCCTAGCCTCAGCATTCTCAACCAAGAGCATCATGGCCTCTTAGTCCTCTATCTGCTGGGCATCTTGCTGGGGCTCTTTGGCCTAGCGGTCTACAAACGGACAGAAGTCAAAGCCAACTATGGCAAACTCTTGCGCCGGGCCGGTCGGACACCGGATGACTTCCTCGCTCACTTCGGCTTTGGGACGGCCGCCTTCAATATGGCCCTTAACGGTAGCCTCTACTTGTTGATTGCCCTGGTCTTGGGTGTCCAATTGAATGGGCCTATCCTGGGCGGCATCTTAGGGGTCATGGGCTTCTCCGCCTTCGGTAAGCACCCACGTAACTGCCTGCCTATCTCAGCCGGCATTCTGCTAGCTGCCTTATTGCTGGGCCAAGATCCCGCCCAATCCTCGGTTTGGGTACCCATCTTATTCGGGACTACCCTAGCGCCAATTGCTGGACATTATGGCATCATTTATGGTGCAGTCGCAGGCTTTTTGCATTATAATATAGTGAGTATGGTCTTTAGTTTACACGCAGGCATGAGCCTCTATAACAATGGCTTTGCGGGTGGCTTTGTCGCCGCCTTCCTGGTACCCATTTATGATACCCTGCGTAGCAACCATCACGCCTATGATGATTAGAAGGAGCCCCTTATGAATATCGAAAAACACAAAGCAACGCGTATTATGAAGGAGATTGTCTCCTATTTCTTAGACAATGGCCTTAATGATTTTAACCTGGACTTTAAGGCTAGCAATCAAGTCATTGAAATAACGGTCCAGGCGCCCTGCCAGGCCGAACCCGCTAGCTTCCAAGAGCTACTCAAGGATCTGCAAAGCCCGCGGGAGATCGAAGTGGACGAATACTTCAATGCCCTCCTGGGTAGTCACTGCACCGGCCATGACTACAGCTTCCTGGGTAAGGCCATCGATGAAGCCCAGGGTGGCTTCCAAGACGGCGTCTTGACCCTTACCATCAGACGTTACAAATCAAATAATTTAGTCACTAGTAGAAAGGATTGTTTCCCCCATGGAATTTCTCCGCATGCCAGCTTATCAACTCTTCTTACATCCGATTACGGGTGGTGCCATCTGGGGCTATGTGTTCGCCATGATTTATCTGCGCTATGTTCGCCGCTTCCCACAATACAAACCGCACTTCTATGGCGCCTTGGCTATCTTGATTTATGTGGCCCCTCTCTTCTTAACCCAGCACATCACCTTCACGCATGGTGTGTCCTGCGGATTGGCCTATGTCCTGACCCGTCTCTATGACTATGATCGGTCACAGGTTGCTAGCTAAATAGACACGAGCCCCCTTGGGGGCTCTTTTTTTGTGGCTGGCCTGATAAGATTTGAGGCAAAAATATATTTTTGGGGCATTTTAACTTTATCTCAAGATTTTTTTGGCTATCTATTGATATGGCGGCAGTTATAGTCATCTCTATAAACTTCTTGGTTTTCAGTTTTTTTGATGCGAGTTGTGGTTAACCACAACTCGGTGCTAAATATTGATTAGCAAGATTGTTGTGTTTCGGGCTTTTTCCTATTAGTTCTGAGTATCTTTGGTCTTTGAATCTAAAGTAGCTATCTGGCAACGCCAATCTTCTGCCTCCATTGGCTATTTTTCCGTAAAAAAATTATTTTTGGCCATTTTTATATTTTTGCACTATATTATTCTGATACTTATTGATACTACAGGAATAATAGATATCACCATCGATTTCTTGCTTTTCAGTATTTTGATACGAGTTCGGGTTAACCCTGAACTCGACGTAAAATGTTGAAAAAGCAAGATAATTAAATTCTCGGTATTTGTGGCAAGAACCCGTGATTGTCTTTTCGGCATTAAAACCTAAAGTGGGTATTTTGGAGCTGGATCGGCTCTAGCCTGGCTAGAGCCAGTCTTCCAACAGATTTCTCGTCGTCTAACTCTCTCTTTTTGTCCCAAACATGAGCCTTGTCTCCACTAAAAAATACTTGGACTAATTTAAGTTTCTCAATGTTTTCTACACTCTCCTATTGATATAAAGGCAATAAAATCTTCCCCTATGACTTTCTTGCTTGTCAAGATTACCCACCCAGTTCGGGCTAACCCGAACTGGGCCTAAAATATTGAAAAGCAAGATGACGACACACCGCCCTCCAGTCTCCTAGAAATCGTCCCTTTTCTTTCCTTGAAGGTCCTGAATCTTCAAGGTATAATGATAGAGACACTGATAGAAAGGAATCGCCTGCTATGATTCTACTACAAGCCAATGACCTGGCTCGGCGCTTTGCCGATGACACCCTCTACGAAGGGGTCTCCTTCAATATCCAAACTCAAGACCGTATTGCCCTAGTGGGCCGTAATGGGGCCAGCAAGTCCACCCTGATTAAGCAAATCATGGGCGAGGAGCCTATCTCGGACGGTTCCATCACCAAGGCCAAGGGCCTAAAAATCGGCTACCTGGCCCAACATGTTCGGACCGAATGGAACGACAGCCTGTCCATCTGGGATACCATGCTAGCGGTCTTCCAGGAGACGCTGGCCCTACGCCAGACAGCTGAGGAAGCCGCCATGCGACTAGCTGAGCTGTCTGATGACACCCAAGCCCCAGCCTACCAGGCGGCCTTGGAGCGTTACGACCAACTCCAGGAAGCCCTAACCCAACGCAATGCCTATGCCATTGAGTCCGATATCCGGACAGTCCTACACGGTTTCCGTTTCTACGAAGCTGACTATGCCACGCCGGTTAGCCAATTATCTGGGGGACAGCGGACCCGCCTGGCCCTGGCTCGCATCCTACTTATGGACTATGACCTGCTGATTCTGGACGAGCCGACCAACCACTTGAGACATGACGACCCTAGCCTGGCTAGAAACTTACCTGACTGGCTACAAGGGCGCCCTCCTCCTGGTTTCCCGACCGTTATTTCCTGGATAAGGTGGTCAACCAGGTCCTGGAACTGCGCCATCATCGCCTCCACACCTACAAGGGCAATTACAGCTACTATGTAGAGGAGAAAGCCCTGCGCCTAGCCGCGGAAGAAAAGGCCTATGCCGCTCAACAAGCTACCATTCAAAAAAACTCGAAGACTTCGTCCAACGTAACCTGGTGCGGGCTTCAACGACCAAACGGGCCCAAAGTCGTCGCAAGCAGTTGGAGAAAATGGACCGCCTAGACAAGCCAAAGCAGGACAAGCAGGCGCCCCGCATCCAGTTCCTAGCAGCCAAGGACTCCGGTGAAGATGTTCTGGCCGTCGATCATTTGGCGGTGGGCTATGAAGCCACGCCGGTCGCTCAGGACCTCAACCTCCAGGTCCGGCGCCAAGAAGCCATCGCCCTAGTAGGACCTAACGGGGTCGGCAAGACCACCCTGCTCAAGACTCTGATTGGCCAGTTGCCTGCCCTGGCAGGGACCTATCGCTTTGGCACGGGCGTTCAAGTCGGCTACTACGACCAGAACCTGGTCTTGCCTGACGAGAATTTGACCGTCTTAGAAACCCTCTGGCAAGCTCATGACACTACCGACGAGAAGGTCATTCGGACCATTTTAGGCAGCTTCCTCTTCTCGGGCGATGATGTCCTCAAGAAGGTCTCCATGCTGAGTGGGGGCGAGAAGGCCCGGCTCAGTCTAGCCCTGCTAGCCACCGAGCACGACAACACCCTGATTCTAGACGAACCGACCAACCACTTGGATATCGACAGCAAGGAAGTTCTGGAAGATGCCCTGATTGCCTTCGATGGCACCCTGCTCTTCGTCTCCCACGACCGCTATTTCATCAATCGCTTGGCGACGCAAGTAGTCGAAGTCACCCCGCAAGGCGTCAAGACCTACCTAGCGACTACGATTATTATCAGGAGAAGAAGGCCGAAGAAGCCTTAATTGCCCAGAGCCAATCTAGCGAGGCAGGCACTGAGCCTAAGGCGGCCAATTCAGCTAATCCGGCCCAACAAGACTATCAAGCCATGAAAGAAGCCAAGCGTCAACGCCGCCGCTTGGAAGAAGCCGTGGATCAGGCAGACGCCAGCCACGCCCAATGGGAGGCTCGCATCGCCCAACTCCACACCCAGATGGAGACGGCTGCCTTGGCCAATGACCAGAGCCAGCTAGCCCAGCTCCACCAAGACCTGCAAGAGGCTGAAGCTGCCCAACTTGAGGCCTTAGAAGCCTGGGAAAGTGCCAGCCTGGCCTTGGAAGACTTTCTAGCCTAAGTTTAGCATTTTCCCAATATATCCTATATGATATATCGGGAAAGCAAAAAGGCACTGAGACTTAAATCTCAGTGCCTTTTTTCATTGGCTTAAATAGATTTAGTGACCCTTAGTGCGCAAACTTTGGCCCCCAAGAAGAAAAAATAGCCTAGCTTATAAGAATAAGCCAGGCTTAGCATTGAGGGTCAGTGGACTATATCTTTTTTTGTAAATAAAGCGGATAGGCGGCCGCCCCAATCATGGCCGCATTGTCGCCACAGAGGGATAGAGGCGGAATCAGAACTTCAAGCTCAGGATAGCGACTGGCCAATTCCTCGCTGAGACGCTGACGCAGGCCAGAGTTAGCGGCCACACCCCCGGCTAGAATAAATTGCTTAACTGGATATTGCGCCAAAGCCTTGAGGGTCTTACCCACCAAGACATCGACAACCGCCTGCTGGAAGCTGGTGGCCAAATCAGCCGTCACCAGCTCCTGACCCCTTTGCTTGGCATTATGAACTAGGTTCATGACCGCGCTCTTCATACCACTAAAGCTGAAGTCCAAGTTATCTTCTTGCAGCATGGCCCGTGGTACCGGATAGGTGTCCTGACCCTGATGGGCCAAGGCGTCCACATGCTTGCCGGCCGGATAAGGCAGGCCCAGCAGGCGCCCGACCTTATCATAGGCTTCGCCGACCGCATCATCCTGGGTCTCTCCCACGACTTGATAGCTTGCATGCTCAGGCATATAAACCAACTCGGTATGGCCGCCCGAAGCAATCAGGGCCAACAGGGGAAAGGCTAGTGGCTGGCCGATTTGACTGGCATAGATGTGGCCGGCCAAATGATTGACCGCAATCAAGGGCTTGTCGTGGACCAAGGCCAAGGTCTTGGCGGCTGTAATCCCTACTAGGAGGGCGCCGACTAGGCCCGGTCCCTGGGTCACCGCAATGGCATCAATGTCCTGCCAAGTGACACCTGCTTGTTCTAAGGCCAGACGAGTGACCTGACTAATTTGTTCCACATGGTGGCGGCTGGCTACCTCTGGCACCACCCCGCCAAAACGGATATGGCTTTGGACCTGGGAAGCCACCACATTGGCTAAGATGGTCTGGCCGTCCTCGACAATGGCCACACTGGTCTCATCGCAAGACGATTCAAAGGCCAGAATCCGAACTTTTTTTGACTCATGAAGGCTCCCCTCCTTTTCTGATCGACTTAGTAATTTTTTTGCATAATGACCGCATCATCCACCGGATCTTGATAGTAACGCGGCCGAACGATTAAGGTTTCAAAGCCGGCCTGCTGGTAGAGGCCCAGGGCCGTTGCATTAGCCTGGCGCACTTCCAAGAAGACATGGCGGATGCCCCGATGGAACAGTTGATTTAAGACGAAGTCTAGGGAGCTGGCGCCCCAGGCCCTGACCCCGTAAGTCGGGTTGGATATAGACTAGGTTGAGGGTGGCTTCATCTAAGACATGGTGGAGGCCGACATAACCCAGCACCTGATCATGGTCTAGCAGCAGGTAATACTCGGTCTGGTCCAGTTGGAAGTCGTCCCGACTCTGAGCTTCATTCCAGTGGAGGGCCTGGTTGCCCTCAATAATGACCTGGCAGAAGGCCTCGGGTAGCTGGGCGCCGGTGAAGGGCACCACCTGATAATGTTTGCTGTCCATGCCGACACCTCCTATTGCTGACAGTCATAGACCATGAAGAGGGCATCCTCCTGCATGGTATGGTAGTAGTTGGGCACTAGGCGGTCAATTTCAAAGCCTAGTCCCTGGTAAAGGGTTTGAGCGGCCTGGTTGGTCGCCCGCACCTCTAAGGTCACCCGCCGGCTGCCGATTTGGCTGACGCAACGACACCAGCGTTGCACCAGGCGACGGGCATAGCCCTGGCGCCGAAAGCGCGGGTGGATGAAGAGATGGCTGATGTGAGCGGTCTTTTGCTGGCAACGGCCAGAAATCAGGCCCTGAATATGGCCATCGATTTCTAGCACCCAGTAGATAGCGTAGAGATTATAGCGGAAGTCGGTCCGGAAATCCTTGAGGGTCCAGGCCAGAAAGCCGTCGTAGCAGAGTTCTTCTAAGGCCACTAGCTCAGGCAAATCCTCTTCGACTAATGGCCGTAGATAGGCCCCCGCACCCAAGGGCTGGGGCGGGAACTGACTGATGTCAAGAGCCGCATGACGCTTGGGTGGCGTCTGACTCGCTTGCTCAGGCTTGCGGCCTAGCACCCGCTCCTGCCAGAACTCACGAATAATAGTGGATAAGTGCTGCATGGTCGACACTGGCGCCTCCTTCTTTGGCTAGCCATTCCTGTTCCGCCAGGGTCAAATGGCCATAGACAGGCTCCAAGAGGGCCGGCTCTGCCACCCGCTCATGGGCGACTTGTTGGAACTTGTCGGTATGAGGATAGGCGGTCCAACCTTCCAGGGTCTTGAGGCTGACATCTGGCAAGGCCTGGCTAAAGGCTTCAGCAAAAGGCGCCAGATTCTGACCAATCATCAGGACTTGGGCTCCGGCCTGTAAATGCTGGCGGGCTTCAGAGCTCAGCCAAGTCTGCCAATCGGCATGGCAATCCGCCGTCACCGCCATCAGCCCCTGGTCTGTCTGCTGATAGAGGGCGGTGTAGGCGGACAAGCGGCGAGCATCCATGAGGGGAATAATGTAGTCTCCCACTGGAAGGCTGGCTTGCGCTGCTAGCAGGGCCAGGGAAGACATCTGATAGAGGGCTAGACCCAGACTGTCGGCCCAGGTTTTAGCCAGAGTCACCCCAATCCGCACGCCGGTATAAGAGCCGGGTCCTACCCCCACATAGAGGCTATCCACGGCTTGGCGGTCCACATTGCAATCCTCCAGCAATTGGGCCACAACAGGCACCAAACGCTCCCCATGCTGTCTGCCAGCCGCTAAGCTGGTATGTCCTAGCACCCGGTCCGCATCATCTATGACTGTCACTGACAGTGCCTCCGTCGCCGTATCTAATGCAAGCTTGGCCATGCCGCTCGCCTCCTTCTCTGATTTATCACCTATCTATTTTAACACAATGTGACCAGCAACTGAAGAGGCCAGAAGCTAGAAAACCAGCCTTTTGCCCTCTCTCGTCAAGACATAAGAAAAAGCGTTGGCCGCCTCAAGGCGCCAACGCTTTTTTATCTACTCTATTAATAGACGAGATTATTTTACTTGTGCTGCTAAAGCATCGTGAACAAATTGTACTTCGGTCCCGATAATGACTTGCACGTTCTTTGTTGAGGACACGCGTTGCAACAGCACCGGTAGCTTTGATCTTAGCTTCGTCAACCTTGCTAGTGTCAGCTAGGGTTAAACGTAAGCGAGTAGCACAGTGGTCAGTCGCTTCAATGTTGTCCTTGCCACCTAAACCTTCAATTAATAAAGGAATGTTGAATTCGCTAGCTTTAACGGTCATGTTAGGGTCATTTTCAGTAGATTCGTCATCTTCACGGCCTGGAGTAGTGAAGTTGAATTTCTTGATTAAGAAGTCGAAGACTAAGAAGTAAACCGCGAACATTACCACACCTAGGATAATTAAGATCCAAGGGTTGTTAGCCATTGGCAGGCGGCTAGTTAAGACGAAGTCAATCAAACCAGCACTGAAGTTGAAACCTGCAGTAGCATGTAATAAAGCAGCGATAGTTAAGGATACGCCTGTTAAGACAGCGTGCACCAAGTAAAGAACAGGTGCTAAGAACATGAAGGAGAATTCAAGTGGTTCGGTAATCCCGGTTAAGAAGGAAGCCAAGACAGCTGCTACTAAGAGGGCTGAGACAGCTTTTTTCTTGCTGTCTTTGGCGTTGCGGTACATTGCCAAAGCAGCCCCTGGTAAACCAAACATCATGACTGGGAAGAAACCAGCTTGGTACATACCAGTTTGACCTAGAACCCCAGTGTTACCCCAGAAGTTCCCGATATCGTTAATCCCAGCTACGTCGAACCAGAATACAGCGTTAAGGGCATGGTGTAAACCAACTGGAATCAAGAGACGGTTGAAGAAACCATAGATACCAGCACCGATGGCGCCCAAGCCAACAAATGACTTACCAAAGGCAACTAAAGCACTGAAGACTGCTGGCCATACGAAGAGCAAGACAAGGGCAGCAAGTGATGCTACAAGACCTGCCATGATTGGCGCAGAACGACGACCGCTGAAGAAACCTAGAGCGGTTGGTAATTTAACATCTTTGAAACGGTTGTACATTTCCCCACCGATGATCCCTGATAAGATCCCGATAAAGGCGTTAGTGCTCTTAGAGAAAGCCAAAGCTACTTCTTCTGGTTTTACCCCTTGTAATTGAGCCACAACATCCTTAGATAGGATAGTCGTGATAATTAAGAAGGCTACCAAACCGCTGAGACCGGCTGCCCCGTTCTTGTCTTTGGCTAAACCTACAGCCAAACCAACGGCGAATAAGAGTGGAATTTTGTCGATTAAGACTAAACCTGCTTGAATCAAGAAGACTGCTACTGGGTTGGTCCCGGTTTGGCCTGGAACACCTAAACCAGCAGGGCTAATCCAGTAACCAATCCCCATTAAAATAGAAGCCACTGGTAAGATGGCAACAGGCAGCATCAAAGAGCGACCCATTTTTTGTAAATATGACATCATTGTTTTTTCCTACTTTCTATTTATCTTAATACTGATTGTCCCATACGGAAATAAGTATGCCGCTTCCCTCTAATTGCTAGCGACAAGGCCAGAATATTCTCTGGATCTGGCATGCGTCCATAGGAACCATCGCCAATGTGATGAATATCTGTACCCACGCGTTTGTTGGCTAGCGCAAATTCGCGAATGGTCCCACTATCGGCACTTTCCTGACTGGTGCCAATGGTTGAGATAACTAAGCCGCCCAAGTCCTTGACCTGATCGGCAATCCGCGCCACCTGGTCTTCTCTGACACCTGGCACGGTCCCCACACTTGGAATCAAGACGCCATCCGCACCTGCTGCCATATAGGCTAACAAATGGGCTTCCGAGACCACCTTCTCGCCGGTCCCGGCACTGTGCATCTTACCTGCAAAGACCAGCCCCTTGAAATGCTGCTTAGCTAGCCGCACCGTGGCTTCAATGGCCTGATGACTAACCCCTGTCGAAGGGTTCCCCGTCAAGACCAAGAAATCAAATCCCTCTCGGTTAGCGGCTTGGAAGTTCTCTACCGTGGCACGTCGGCCCTCAGGTAGGTCAATCCAATCTTCTAGCGCTTCAGCACTTGGGTCAACCGGTTCTAAGTTCAACCCCATAGGTCTACCGGTTAATTCCTTGAGATAGGCAATGGGCGCGTCCATGGCAGGCAAACTATGGATAAATTTGGTGGATAGATCATATTCATTCAATAATAGCATATCCGCACTAAATGCCCGCATCATCTCCGCATTGCTCACCCCTTCAATTAGCGGTGCCTTGGTGACCACTGTTTCCGCCAAGATAATACGGCCTTCGCTGGCCTTAATGGCTTGTTTTAGTTCCGCGGCTGTCAAAGTTTTGACCTCACTGGCTGTGCAAGACAACAAACGTTTATGAGCCATGCTTCTCCTCCTTTCCAGATATTTTTGAAACGTATTCTAGGATACGTCTTGCCTTCATTATAGTCCTGAAACCCCTTAATGTAAAGCCTTTCCGCCCTAAATTCAGCATATCACTAATTGAGATAAATTTCAGCTTAATTTTTGACTGTCATTCTTAAAAGGAAACACTTGGGCGATAAAAACTATAAGCTATCTAATCCGCACTATTGTGACACTTTTTTGTCTAGTCCAATTACAAAAATAAGGTTAGGATAAAATCCTAACCTTATGGGCTTATTGATTAAATTGGCTTTGATAGAGCTCGTAGTAGAAGCCCTTGGCTGCCAAGAGGCTGTCGTGATTGCCTTGTTCGACAATCTGGCCATCGCGTAAGACCAAAATCTTATCGGCTTCCTGAATGGTCGACAGACGATGGGCAATGACGAAGCTGGTCCGGCCCTCCATCAAGCGACTCATGGCCTTCTGGATGAGGAGCTCCAGACGGGTATCCACTGACGAGGTGGCCTCGTCCAGAATCAGAATCTTAGGATCCGCCAGCAAGGCCCGGGCGATTGTCAGCAGTTGCTTCTGACCCAAGGAAATATTGCTGGATTCTTGGTTCATCTTCATATTGTAACCACCCGGCAAGGTCCGAATAAAGTGGTCCACGTTGGCGGCCTTGGCTGCTTCCACGATTTGTTCATCAGTGGCATCTAAGTTACCGAAACGCAGATTGTCCTTAATGGTCCCTTCATAGAGCCAGGCATCCTGGAGCACCATACCAAACTGCTGGCGCAATTCCTGACGTGGCAAGTCCCGGATATCCAGGCCATCTACTAGAATAGCCCCCTGGGTCACATCATAGAAACGCATAAGCAAGTTTATCAGGGTTGTCTTACCAGCACCTGTCGGCCCAACGATGGCAATCATTTGACCGGGCTCAACTTCTAGGTTGAAGTTACGAATCAGAGGCTTTTTCTTCCTGGTAGTGGAAGGCCACGTCCTGGAAGCTGACCCGCCCTGTTAGCGGTCCTGCCAAATGAGCCTTAGCACTCACCACTTCCTCGGGCGCATCCATCAATTCTAGAATCCGGTCCAGGGAAGACTTAGCTGACTGCAAGGCACCTGTCAGCTGGGTGATCGTCTGAATCGGTTGGTTGACCTGCCAGACATACTGGACGAAGGCTTGCAGGTTCCCGATAGTCAGCACCCCTTGCAAGACGGCCAAGCCCCCCCAGCAGCGCTAGGAGCAAGTAGGTCATGTGGGAGATGAAGCCTACCAGCGGCATGACCATCGAAGACACCATGGTCGCCTTAAAGCCTACTTGTTGTAAATTATGGGTAATGTCATAAAATTCCTGGGCGGATTGTTCTTCCCGGCCATAAAGCTTGATGACATTAAAACCCGTTAGGTTCTCCTGAACAAAGCCATAGAGGCGACCTAAGGCGTCGGCCTGGCCCTTGAAATAAGGCTGAGATAGAACCAGGACCTTCTTAGCCACCCAATAAGACAGTGGCATAGAGATAATGACCACTAAGGCCAAGCTTGCGTTCAACCAAATCATCATGGCTATCACCAAACCAAGGGTGAAGACGGCATTGACAATTTGGAGCAGGCTCTGCTGCAAGGCATTGAAACAGACTCCACATCACCAGTCATACGGCCCAAGAGGTCACCAAATTGATGTTGGTCCACATAGGAGACCGGCAGGCGGTTGAGCTTCTGATTCATGGCCTGACGCAGATCCCGAATGGTCCCTTGGACGGCATTGGTGATGGCCACGTTGGCTAGATAGGCAGACACTTGATAGGTCAAACCACGGAAGAAATAGATGACTAGAATCCAGCCAATATATGCGTAATTGAGGCTAGCGCCCGACACTTTTTGCAGAATGGCCACACTACCCCCGCGAGATTTCCGTCAGGGCCAAACCCCAAATGAAGGGTTCCAAGACGGAGGCAATGTCGCTCACAATGGTCAAGAGGATTGCCCAGAAATAAGACAGGCCATAAGGCTTCATATAAGGCAGGAGGCGCTTGATACTAGATACTTTTTATTCATCTTACATGGCCTCCTCATCTAGACTGGCTTGCTTAAGCTGAGAATTGGCGATATCACGGTAAATCTCATTGCTAGCCATTAATTCTTGGTGGGTACCGCGACCCACGATTTCGCCCTTGTTGAGGACGATGATTTGGTCAGCATTCATAATGGTCCCCACGCGTTGAGCCACAATCAAGACGGCGGCCTCTTGGGTCACTTCCTTGAGCCGCTTACGCAGTTGGGCATCAGTCTTATAGTCCAGGGCCGAGAAGGAATCGTCGAAGATATAGATATCAGGACGCTTCACTACGGCACGCGCAATAGACAAGCGTTGCTTCTGACCCCCTGACAGGTTGCTGCCGCCCTCTTCTAGGAAGGCTTCATAGCGTTCAGACCGGCTATGAATAAATTCCCGCGCCTGGGAGATATCGCTGGCCTTCTCCAACTCGCCTTCGCTGGCATTCCATTTGCCATAGCGCAAGTTATCGCCGATGGTCCCAGTAAATAGCAGGGACTTCTGCGGAATAAAACCAATCTTCTGGCGCAAGGCCTTGAGATTGTAGTCACGGACATCGACGCCATCCACCAGGATCTTACCCAGGGTGACATCATAGAAGCGCGGAATGAGTTGAACTAGCGAGGACTTCCCGCTCCCTGTTGACCCGATAAAGGCGATGGTCTGGCCAGGCTTGACTTCAAAGCTAATATTATGAAGCACCGGACTCTCCGTCTCACCTGGATAGGCAAAGGTCACATTCTCAAAACTTAGATAGCCTCGCGTTTCCGTCTCAGTCACTCCCTTGGGATTTGGATCAATAGAAATAGGTAGATCCATGACCTCCTGCAACCGGGCTGCCGATACGGCGGTCCGCGGATACATCATGAAGAGGTTGGCGAAGAGCATGAAGGAGAAGAGAGCATGGAAGGCATACTCTACAAAGGCTACCAGATTCCCTACTTGGAGTGAACCCTGAGCGATTGGCTCCAAGGCAAACCAAACAATGGCCACAATCATCCAAATCAAGATATGGACGAAGAGCGGGTTAGCCCAACCCATTAATTTGAAGAGACGGGACGAAGTCTCGGTATAGGATTGGTTTTTGCTCATCGAAGCGTTCCTCTTGGAAATCCTCGCGCGCAAAGGCCCGGATAACCCGCAAACCGGATAGGGTTCTCGCGGGCATACTGGTTAATCTTATCTAGTGTCTTCTGTTGTTGCTTAGACAGGGGCGTCGACTTTCTGGCCAAAAAACCAGATGGAAATAGCGAGCGGTGGCACTGCCAATAAAATCAACCAAGCCAGGGACGGGCTGGTTACCAGAATCATGACCATGGAAGATGCTATCATAAAGGGGGTAATCATCCCCAAACGCAGACTTTGGTCGGCAAATTGCATGAGGGCGAAGGCATCCGAAGTTATCCGGGTTACCAAACTAGAAATCCCAATCTGCTCATATTCATGGTGGGAAAAACTGCTGGATTTTTGTCATAGAGATCATTACGCATCTCCCGAATCATCTCGGTAGTTAGCTTGCTGGCGGTGTAGGAGAGCAGGATTCGCCCTGCCACCCCGGCCAGAATCACTAGGAACATGATGACAGACCAGTAATATAGACGGCTGACATCGTGAGGTAGGATGGCTTCGTCTACCATACGGGCTAGGATGGTCGGCAGGCCCAAGTTAACTAAGACAAAGAAAAAAGCCCCTAAGAAATCTAGAAACAAGAGCTTGGGATGTTTGCGTAAATAACGCCAAATGTACTGCATATAGAACCTCCTCTTTGTTATTGATTGATTAAAAATTCAAAAAAATAGAGGCATCGACCGACCGGTCCTGCCTCCATTTATCTGCTTAATCCGCTTCTTATAAAAGCCTTCTTAGCTTGTTCTACTAAAGCAGTGAATGCTGCTGCATCGTGAACTGCTAAGTCAGCCAACATTTTACGGTTCACTTCAACGCCAGCTTTCTTCAAGCCGTTCATTAAGACGCTGTAGCTGATTCCGTTCATACGAGCTGCCGCGTTGATACGGGTAATCCATAAACGACGGAAGTCACGTTTTTTCTGACGACGGTCACGGTAAGCATACATGTAAGATTTCATTACTTGTTGCTTAGCGGTCTTGAATAAGAGATGTTTGGCACCGTAGTAACCTTTAGCTAATTTTAATGTACGTTTACGACGTTGACGGGTAACGTATCCACCTTTAACACGTGGCATAGTAAATTCCTCCTTGGTTCTTCTCTAGTATTATAATTGCGAAATTTGTTGTTTAATACGTTTGTAGTCTGAATTAGATACTAAGTCAGCTTGACGTAATTGACGACGTTGTTTCTTAGTTTTACCATGGAAACGGTGGCTAGTGAAAGCGTGTGAACGTTTCAATTTACCTGAACCAGTCTTCTTAACGCGTTTTGCTAAACCGCGGTGTGTTTTTTGTTTTGGCATGGGAATTCCTCCTATAAAAAGATTAGTCTTGTTGCGCCGCTTGGGCTAATGGGGCTAGCACGATGAACATGCTGCGACCTTCCATTTTTGGTCGAGCTTCAACCGTTGACACATGGCTTGTGTCATCAATGAAGTCTTCCAATACGTCTTGACCCAATTCCTTGTGGGTGATGGCCCGCCCGCGGAAACGAATGCTGGCTTTGACCTTGTCACCATGTTCGAGGAACTTGATGGCCTGGCGTAATTTGGTTTGGTAATCATGGTCTTCGATACCAGGAGAAAGACGAACTTCTTTGACGGTTACGATCTTCTGATTCTTCCGTTGTTCCTTTTCCTTCTTCTGCATCTCATAACGGTATTTACCGTAGTCCATAATCCGAGCAACAGGTGGCTTGGCATTTGGTGAGACAAGTACTAGGTCAAGTCCGAAAGATTCTGCAATAGTGAGCGCATCATTAAGTGATTTGACTCCGATTTGTTCACCATTGTCTCCAATCACACGTAATTCACGTGCGCGGATATCTTCGTTAATGATCATTTCTTTAACGATGGTAGTCCACCTCCAGTTAGATTTCGAGCCTTACAAGAAAAAAACTAGCTTGTGTACACAAACTAGCCGCTACTTATCCCCGCACCAAGGCGCAAAGGAAACTCTCTATCGGCCAAGCACCTAAGGGGATTGGCGAGAAACGGCTGGTTTCTACTTGTTTTACTCAACTTCGATAGTATAGCACAGCTTAGACCGGTATGCAAGGGGAAATTTTTTGTTTTTGCTGGTCGCTTGGTCAGCTAGTGGGGCGTAGGCGCGTGACTTTTCGGAGCTTTCGGCTAGGTTGCTGTACTTTTTTGGGCAGCCAGTGGTCCACAACTTTTCCTGACTTTTGACCCGTTTTCGACACTTCCTCGGGTAGCTAGTGGTCCACTCGACGGAGTGGACCACTGGCTCACGTCACACTATATCTTGCGAAACTTTGGCCTAGATTTGTCTGTCAAAGTTGCCTTATCTAGACCGGGCATTGTCACAGTTTAGCCAAGCTGTTTTGGCTATGGAGCAGGCGCCAACCAAGTTAGTGCCCACACCTTAACCACCAGACAACAACACTACATATAGTTGTGGAACAAGTTTATAAACACTATATATAGTGTAAAGGCTATTGACTTCACACCTAGACTAGGGTAGCATAGGCTTTGAGTGATAAGTATGAATCCACAAATTAGAGCGGCCCAAGATATTCAAGCTGCAGTTGACCGCCTGCACCAACAGGAGTCAAGTATTGTTAACGAGAATGCCAATAAAGACAGCCAAGTCTACAACACCCAACGAGACTTGACCGCCAGGCATCGTTGCTAAAGCCATCGGCATTGGCATGTTGCCGGAAGCAGTCGCCCTAGCCCATTTGAACGGCGACTTGCACTATCACGATTTAGACTACCATCCCTACCAGCCTATGACCAACTGCTGCCTGATTGACTTCAAGACCATGTTCAAGCTCGGTTTCAAGATTGGCAATGCAGAAGTCGATTCCCCCAAATCCATTCAGACTGCCACCGCCCAAATGGCGCAGATTATTGCCAACGTGGCGTCTAGCCAGTACGGGGGCTGCAGCGCCGACCGCATTGACGAGGTCCTGGCGCCTTACGCCCAGCTCAACTACGAGAAGCATCTCAAGCTGGCGGAAGATTGGATTCCCGACACCACCCAACACCATGACTTTGCTACGGCTCGGACTAAGAAAGACATCTATGACGCCATGCAGAGTCTGGAGTACGAGATTAACACCCTCTACACTTCCCAAGGCCAGACGCCCTTTACCACCTTGGGCTTCGGCCTGGGGACTTCCTGGATTGAACGCGAAATTCAGCGCGCCATCCTTAAGGTTCGGCTGGGCGGTATTGGCAAAGAGCAAAGAACGGCTATCTTCCCTAAGCTAGTCTTCTCCCTTAAGCGCGGCGTCAACCTGGCTCCCAAAGACCCCAACTACGACATCAAGGAGCTAGCCGTCCGTTGCGCCACCAAGCGCATGTATCCCGATGTCCTCATGTATGACAAGCTAGTCGAGCTAACTGGCAGCTTCAAGGCGCCCATGGGCTGCCGCTCCTTCCTGCAAGGTTGGTGGGACGAGCACGGTCAGGAAATCAACGCCGGCCGCATGAACCTGGGCGTGGTGACCCTTAACCTGCCCCGTATTGCCCTCGAGAGCCAGACACTGGATGAATTCTGGCAGCAGCTAGAAGGCAAATTAGAGATCGCCCGCCAGGCCCTCTGCTACCGCATCGAGCGGGTCAAGGACGCCAAGCCTTTCAATGCCCCGATTCTCTATCAACACGGAGCTTTCGGTCGCAAATTGAGTCGCGACGGCAAGGTCGATGACCTCTTTCGCGACAAACGGGCCACCATCTCCCTGGGCTACATTGGCCTCTATGAAGTGGCTACCCGCTTCTTCGGTCCCGACTGGGAGACGGATCAAGAGGCTAAGGCCTTTACCGTCGACATTGTCAAAAAAAGCTCTACCAACACACCCAAGACTGGGGCAACCAATACGGCTACCACTTCTCCGTCTACGCCACGCCAAGTGAGAGCCTAACCGACCGCTTCTGTCGCCTGGATCTAGAGCGCTTTGGCTCGGTGCCTGACATCACTGACAAAGGCTACTATATGAATAGCTTCCACTACGACGTCCGCAAGAAGCCGACACCTTTTGAGAAAATTGATTTTGAAGCGGCCTATCCGCCTTATTCTTCAGGCGGCTTCATCCACTACTGCGAGTACCCTAATATGGTTCAGAATCCTAAGGCTCTGGAAGCCGTCTGGGACTTTGCCTATGATCGGGTCGGCTATCTGGGCACTAATACACCGATTGATAAATGTTTTGAGTGTGGCTACGAAGGGGACTTTAACCCGACCGAACGGGGCTTCGAGTGTCCTTATTGCAAGAACCGCAATCCCGAGACCTGCGACGTGGTCAAGCGGACCTGTGGTTACCTGGGCAATCCTCAGGCTAGACCTATGGTGGCTGGGCGTCACAAGGAAATTGTGGCCCGGCAGAAACACTTGACCATCCGCATTAAGTCCTCCGACAAAGGCCCGGCCCCAGCTGACGACAAGGAGGTCTAGCCATGGCCATTCCTGAGACGACTACCAAGGTGGCCGACTACAAGCCCTATAACTTCGTGGACGGCGAAGGCGTGCGTTGCAGCCTCTATGTCAGCGGCTGCCACTTCGCCTGCCCGGGTTGCTACAACAAGGTGGCCCAGAACTTCAACTACGGCACTCCCTACACGGAGGAACTTAAGGAAAGAATCCTAACCGACCTAGCGCCAGCTACTGTCAAGGCCTGACCCTACTGGGCGGCGAGCCCTTTCTCCATACGGCGGTGCTGATTGACCTCTGCCAGGAAGTCAGACGACGCTACGGCCACAGCAAGGATATCTGGTCCTGGACGGGCTATGACTGGGAGGAACTCATGCAGGAAACGCCAGACAAGTTGGAACTCCTGTCCTATGTCGATATTCTGGTCGACGGCCGTTTCATTCAAGAACAGTTAGACCTGACCCTGCAATTCCGAGGCAGCCGCAACCAGCGCATCATCGACGTCCCCAAATCCCTGGCAACCGGCCAGGTCGTCATCTGGGACAAGTTAATCCGCTAAACATTAGACGATTTTTTTGAAAGCACCCCATAAGTTGGATTTTTGATTGTCCAACTTATGGGGTACTTTTCATTTGATTGACTCTTTCTCAAGTCCTTATATTCCATTATAGAAACTGGGATTTTTTAACCCTTAATATTATAGTTTAATGGAGAGTGTCGCGATGTAGTCATTTCCATAATGTGATAATCTATTTCTTTTATCACAAGATTCATAAAAATCGATCATAGCGAGACCATTTTTAAGTTGTCCTCTAATCTGACTTTCTAAGGTATGGCTAAATTCATAGCCATACTCTGGATCTATGGTTATTTTGCCTTCCGCTTCAAGCTCTTTTGAATTAAAAGGTAGTGCAAACTTCAACAACAATTCCTCTTCGGGTTTGTCCCATACAACGTCCGCATCATACATGTAGATCCAAGGATTCATAAATCCGACCATTAAGAGTCCACCCTTTTTCAATACTCGAGCGGCTTCTTTGTACATATTTTCTAAATCTTCTATATAGACATTTGAAACCGGGTTAAAAATAATATCAAAAGTTTCATCTTCAAACGGAAATAGCTTGGTCATATCGCCTTGAACCGTCTTGATTTTTAAGCCCTCTCTTTTAGCGACCATCTCGTCTCTTTCTAATTGTGATTTAGAAAAATCCATGATGGTGACATCATAACCTTTTACAGCAAAAACTGGACCCTGCTGGCCACCACCACAAGCTAAACCTAATATCTTTTTTCCCTTGGCTTTTTCAAACCATTCTGTCGGAACTTTTTTCCCAACAGTTAAGGCAACAGAAATTGGATGCTTTCTAGCTTCTTCTGATTCTTCATGTGTCAATGGCTCAGTATAGGCATTTTTTACCTTATTCCATCGGTCTTCATTTGATTTTATATAATTGTTCATCTGATAATCTCCTCGTCTTTTATCCTATTTCGATTTAAGCACTAGATACTTTTCCCATGTCTATAGATCACTCATGTTCAGTTCATATTATGCAAGCCAGGCCAGTAGTCCATCGCTTTTTTAATTATCTTATCGGTGTTGGGCGTTGAGCCAGTGGAAGACATCTTGATAGGGCTGGCCGGCCACTTGGACCTGAGCCTTGCCACCGCCACTGGCATTATCGGCCTCAAAGCCACTCAAGCCTGGGCTTTGGCGAATGACTTCCGGATCTTGCACGCCCTGGACCTGCTGATTGAAGAAGGGAATCCAGGAGAAATGGCCAGAATAGCGCATCTTAGGCAGGTCTTGGCCTTGCACCGATTGGAAGAGAGACAGCCAGATATTCTGCCCACCCGCATCGACTAGGTCCTTGTAAATCGGCAAGACATAAGCATTGGCTGGTACAGTCGGGTCATCCAGACTATGGACAAACCAAATGGCTTGGTCTTTGAGGGCAGCCACCTTGTCCTGGTCAAACCAGACTCGCTGAGTCGGCGCATAGGCTTGAATACTGCCTCGTTTCTTAGGGTCTTTGATCAGATAGTGACCGTTGTCCAGGCGCTGGAATTCATAGTAGGAATAGGCTGTTGCCTGGGGTACCAAGCCGGCAAAGTAGTCCGGATAGTGCAGGGCCATGTTGAGGGTCATATAGCCCCCGTTGGAGCACCCCATGAGATGCACCCGATGCGGGTCAATCTGGGGATGGCTGGCCACATAGTCCCCAATGACCTGCATGAGGGACTCAGTGTAGCGGGAATGGCCCGCCCCTGGCCCATTGAGTCCGTCGCCCTCGTCCATCCAATAGGTCGGCGTCTGCACCGCCAGGACGTAGGCGCCCTTAAGCTCGGGCTGGTCGGTCGCCGTAAAAATCTCTTGAACTTGTGGCCGACTAAGGGCGGTCACCTCATTGCCTAGTAGGGTAATACGGGGATCCTCGCCCCCTTCGGCTTGGCCATGCAACCAAATCAAAAGCGGAAACTTGGCCTGGGTCTGATCCTTGGCAGCCGCCGGCTCAAAGGCTCCATAGTGTAAGGTCTGGCTCTCCTCTTGGCCAGTCAGGGGATTGGTCACCCCGTCTACATGGACTTGCTCAAATTGATAGCCGGCCAAGTCCGGTAGCTCCAGATGGGGCAGGGCGTCATAGTCCGTCAAGCGAATCTGGGCCGACTTGCCCTCTTGGGTCGTCACCTGCACTGGCCTACAGCAATGAGATAGTTAGCCTGCCACTGACTAATCAAGCGCTCCTGGTTATAGCCGAAGAGACTGCCTAAATCCCAGGAATCCACCACCAAGTCCAAAGCTAGCCATTGACTGGCTTGACCCTCTGGCAAGGCCTGGCCCTGCTCATCTGCTAGATAGAGGGCGCTCACTTGGCGCGCTTTACCTTGGGTGGTAACCTCTAGCTGGGCACCTCTGGCCACTGCCGTCACGGGTTGACTGACTTGAAGGACAATTTTGTTAACGGCCGGGCCAAACTCATAGCCCTGAGCCTGAACCTTGGCTTGGACCACCTGCACCTGGTCCGAATCTACCTGGGCTCGCGCCGCTTGGCTAGTCCACCAGCCCCTAATGACTAATAAGGCACCCAGGCAACCCGCTAGCAGGGACCACCAGTATTTGGCTTTCTTCATGACGACAACCTCCCTTTTGACTCCTATTCTAGCAGAAAAGCCCGAACCGCGCAAAAGCCCCCTTACCAGCCAGTAAGGGGGCTTGATTCTTGATTTAGTCCACTTTGGCTGCCAATTGCAAGGCCAGGCCGATGACATGGTGCATGTCATAATAGCGGTAGTGGCCCAAACGTCCAGCGAAGGTCACCTGTGGCAGGGACTTAGCCAAGTCAGTATAGGCCTGATAGAGCTTGGTGTTACGCTCATCATTAATTGGGTAGTAAGGCTCATCCCCTCGTGACCAGTTGGCTGGATATTCACGCGTCACCACGGTTTGTGGCTGAGTGCCGTACTCGAAGTGTTTGTGCTCAATAATCCGGGTATAAGGCGTCTCGCGGTCGGTATAGTTAACCACCGCATTCCCTTGATAGTTGGCTTGGTCCAAGACCTCGGTCTCGAAGCGCAAGCTACGGTATTCCAATTCACCCAACTCATAGTCGAAGAACTGGTCGATCATACCGGTATAGAAAATTTTAGGAAAGGCCGCCAAGTAATGCTCCTTGTCCGCGAAGAAGTCTGTCTCTAGGCGCACTTGGATGTTAGGATGATCCAACATCTTCTCCACAATCTGGGTATAGCCCCCGATTGGGATACCTTGGTAGCGGTCATTGAAGTAGTTGTTGTCATAGGTCATACGGACTGGCAAGCGACGAATAATGAAGGCTGGCAATTCAGTAGCTGCCTTGCCCCATTGCTTCTCGGTATAGCCCTTAATCAGTTTCTCGTAGATATCGCGCCCTACTAGGGACAAGGCTTGCTCCTCCAAGTTACTTGGTGTCTTGTCTGCCACTTCAGCCCGTTGCTCTTCAATTTTGGCGGCCGCTTCTTCCGGCGTCACCACACCCCAGAGCTTGTTGAAGGTGTTCATATTGAAGGGCAAATTGTAGATTTCCCCATAATAATTAGCGATTGGAGTATTGATATACTGGTTGAATTCCGCAAATTGATTGACGTAATCCCAAACGGCCTTGTCGTTAGTATGGAAAATGTGGGCGCCAAATTTGTGGACTTGAATGCCCGCGATTTCTTCCGTATAGATATTGCCCGCCAGGTGGTCGCGCTTCTCAATAACCAGGACGCGCTTGCCTTTCTTGGCAATTTCGTGGGCAAAGGTAGCGCCAAAGAGGCCGGCACCTACCACTAGATAATCATATGTTTGTGTCATAAGTTTCTCCTTTTTCTCCTTGAAAGCGGGCCTATTGTCCGAGTACTTGCTTGATTTGGGCTTGACGCTCAGCCAAGCTAGCCTCATCCACTTGCATCATATAGAGTTCAGCGCCCGGCATAGCATAAGATGGCAAGCCAGTTGAACCGTGGCCAGTCAGGGCGACTGAGGTAACCGTGTAAGCTTGACCGCTCTCGAGTTGCTCGTTCACCAGTTCCATGACCTTAGCCAGTGGCAGATTGGTTTGCACCGACTGGCTCATGCGATCCATGACTTCTTGGGCTTGGAGCAGGGTCTGACGACTGCCTAATTTCTTAATCAGGGCGGTAATAACCTTCTCATGGTTCTTGCCGCGGTCATTATCCCCACCTGACAGGGAGTAACGTTCACGCACGAAGCCTAGGGGCTTGGTCGGCATTGAGGTGAAGTTCCCCGACAGGGAAATCGTATTTGCCGTAGAGGGAGGTGAAGGCTTGGTCGTTGTAGACATCAATGCCCCCTACCGTATCGATGATATTAAGGAAGGAGGTGAAGTTGAGGCGGACATAGTAGTCGATTGGCGTATCATAGAGACGGGCCAAGGTATGCATGGAAGCCTCCACGCCATAAATCCCCGCGTGAGTCAACTTGTCCTTCTGGTCTGCCCCGCCATCCGCGATTGGTACATAGGCGTCACGCGGTGTGGTGGTCAGAAGAATCTGATGGGTCTTAGGGTTGATAGTGGCGATAACGTTGACGTCTGACCGGGAGACGGAGCTGACTGGCCCGAAGGTATCAATCCCTGAAATGTAGAGGTTGAAAGGCTGGTTCTCAGCTGGCGTCTGGCTAGTTTGCTGGTTTTCCGTCGTTGGCTTAGCCGGCTCTTCGGCTACTTCGGTCACATGATTGTACTGATAGAGCTTCTTGATCTTGCTGCTGAAGTCGCTAGCCATGCCTTCTAAGAGGGACTCATAGCCTGAGTTGAGGACCATGGCTTGAGCCTTGCCGTCCAGGAGTTGTTGGTAGGCCGCTAGGTAAGATGGCACTTCCTCAATGGTCACACTTACCTGGCGTTTGGCCTTGAGGTCATCGACTAAGGCTTGGACATTGTCGCGATCTTGGCCCAGCGGCGCTAGGACCACTTTGCCGTCTAAGGCCGACACATCTGCCACTCCACCTTCTGCTAGGGTAGCCAGGCTCATGGTCAGTTCCTTCTTCTGGGTATTGGTATTGAGTTTGTTGAAGAAATTGACGGTGGCATTCATTTGGTAGGCGCCGTAGCTAGCCCCCAAAAATGACGATAGTAGCTAGGACCAGGGTTGTCTTGCCCTAGGCGCTTGAGGCCGTTGAGCAGGATGAGTAGCAGTAAGACCGCGCCCAAGCCGCCTAAGACCCAGAGATGGTAGCCGCGCCCGGCCAAGATCTTGTAGGTTAAGAGGAAATAGGCAACCAGGCCACTGGCCACCGCTGCCAAAAATAATAAAGAGCCAGTTAATCCGCCAGAGCACTGACTTAGTCCGCCCATGACTAGGGCGGGAGTGACCGTGACGCCGGCCCTTTGAGTGATGTGATGCTGTCATTGTTAAGTTCCTTCCATAAATTGGATATCATTTCGTCGTTACTTTTTTTGCACTAAAAAGTTATTATAGCAAAGATTCCGCCCCGGCAAAAGCCCCTAAAAGGCTTTTTTTCTAGCTAGTAGCCCAGGTTTTTTTGGCCTTTCCATTCTAGCTAGTGGTCCACTCGAAAAAAAGTGGGCCACTGGCTCGCGACTTTTCCCACGATTTCGATTAAGTCCCTATAATTGTGTAAAAAGAAAAAAAGCCAGGTAATCTCTGGTACAATGTAGTTGTCCGAAAAACATTGAAAGAGGAGATTACCATGACTTACCTTAATATTAACCTAAAACTTGAAGAATTAACAGAGGCAGTTTTTAAACAGTGACATGAACACGCTTATGAAGTCGCTGGCTATCACCGTCTTTAATGCCTACATGGAAGAAGAACGCCACCAGTTCATTCAAGCCGCTCCCCATGAACGCTCAGACCAGCGCCAAGACTATCGCAACGGTTACTATGAACGCCAATGGACGCTTTCCATCGGTACCCTTAAATTACAAGTCCCGCGCACACGCTCTGGCGAGTTCAAAACCGAGCTCTTTGAACGCTATCAGCGCAACGAACAGGCCTTCTTGCTCTCCATGATGGAAATGGTAGTCAATGGGGTTTCTACGCGCAAAGTCACCAAGATCGTGCAGGAATTGTGTGGCGAGACGGTCTCCAAGTCCTTTGTGTCAGATGTCATGAAACGGCTGGATCCTGAGATTGAAGCCTTCAAAAATCGGACCCTGACCCACAGTCACTTTCGCTATCTCTACCTTGATGCTCTTTACATTAAGGTGCGTGAAGAGGGTCGTGTGGTGTCCAAGGCGGTCTACCTAGCCCAAAGGCGTCAACGAGGGCTAACAAGCGCGAAATCATCGGCTTTTGGGTGTCAGAAGAAGAAAGCAAAGAGGCTTGGCTAACCTTCCTTCAGTCCCTGCGAGCCCGTGGATTGAGCCAGCCCATCCTAATTATTTCAGACGCTCACTCCGGACTTAGAGCCGCTATCCAGCACTGTTTTGTCGGGGTTCCTTGGCAGCGTTGCGTCTTTCATTTCTTGTCTAACATTGTCGAGACCATTCCCAGAAAAGGAAGTCTAGAAGCACGCGCTAAGTTGAAGGCCATATTCCAGGCGCCCACCGCTGAACATGCACGGCGACTTAAGGAAGCTTTTGAGGCCTCTGTCGCGGACAATCCTCGTTATCAGAAGGCCTTAAAGGTTTTAGATGAGGGCTTTGAAGATGCCGTGCAGTTTATGATGGAGCCTGAGATTTATCATCCCAATTTGCGGACGACTAACTCTGTCGAACGTTTAAACCGTGAAATCAGACGGCGAGATAAGGTCATTGGCGTCTATCCTAATGTCGCTTCTGCTGAGCGGCTCATTGGCGCCATCCTCATTGATTTAAACGATGCCTGGCAGGCTAATGCACGCCCTTTCCTGGTCAACTTCACCAAACGCAAATAAGCTATAGGACAGCCTACATATTTTTACACAGGATTTTGGACTTGACTACGATTTCGCCCTTTTCCATGCTTTCCAGCCCTGCTAGTGGTCCACTCCAAAGAGTCGACCACTGGCTCATGACTTTTGCCCCGTTTCCTGCCCTTTTCCAAGCTTTCCGGCCCAGCTAGTGGTCCACTCGAAAGAGTCGACCACTGGCTCATGACTTTTTCCACGGTTTCGCCCTTTTTCCAAGCCTTCCAGCCGAGCTAGTGGTCCACTCGGCAAAGTCGACCACTAGCTCACGGCTTTTCCCCCGTTTCCTGCCCTTTTCCGGCCTTCCCAACCCAGCTAGTGGTCCACTTGGCAAAGTCGACCACTGGCTCGTGGCTTTTCCCACGGTTTCGCCCTTTTTCCGGCCTTTCCACCCGAGCTAGTGGTCCACTCGGCAAAGTGGACCACTAGCTCGCGGCCTCTTCCCCAGTTTCCGCCTTTTTCCAGAGTCAAGTCCAAAATCCTGTGTAAAAATATGTAGGCTGTCCTATAGCTTATTTGCGTTTGGTGAAGTTGACCAGGAAAGGGCGTGCATTAGCCTGCCAGGCATCGTTTAAATCAATGAGGATGGCGCCAATGAGCCGCTCAGCAGAAGCGACATTAGGATAGACGCCAATGACCTTATCTCGCCGTCTGATTTCACGGTTTAAACGTTCGACAGAGTTAGTCGTCCGCAAATTGGGATGATAAATCTCAGGCTCCATCATAAACTGCACGGCATCTTCAAAGCCCTCATCTAAAACCTTTAAGGCCTTCTGATAACGAGGATTGTCCGCGACAGAGGCCTCAAAAGCTTCCTTAAGTCGCCGTGCATGTTCAGCGGTGGGCGCCTGGAATATGGCCTTCAACTTAGCGCGTGCTTCTAGACTTCCTTTTCTGGGAATGGTCTCGACAATGTTAGACAAGAAATGAAAGACGCAACGCTGCCAAGGAACCCCGACAAAACAGTGCTGGATAGCGGCTCTAAGTCCGGAGTGAGCGTCTGAAATAATTAGGATGGGCTGGCTCAATCCACGGGCTCGCAGGGACTGAAGGAAGGTTAGCCAAGCCTCTTTGCTTTCTTCTTCTGACACCCAAAAGCCGATGATTTCGCGCTTGTTAGCCTCGTTGACGCCTTGGGCTAGGTAGACCGCCTTGGACACCACACGACCCTCTTCACGCACCTTAATGTAAAGAGCATCAAGGTAGAGATAGCGAAAGTGACTGTGGGTCAGGGTCCGATTTTTGAAGGCTTCAATCTCAGGATCCAGCCGTTTCATGACATCTGACACAAAGGACTTGGAGACCGTCTCGCCACACAATTCCTGCACGATCTTGGTGACTTTGCGCGTAGAAACCCCATTGACTACCATTTCCATCATGGAGAGCAAGAAGGCCTGTTCGTTGCGCTGATAGCGTTCAAAGAGCTCGGTTTTGAACTCGCCAGAGCGTGTGCGCGGGACTTGTAATTTAAGGGTACCGATGGAAAGCGTCCATTGGCGTTCATAGTAACCGTTGCGATAGTCTTGGCGCTGGTCTGAGCGTTCATGGGGAGCGGCTTGAATGAACTGGTGGCGTTCTTCTTCCATGTAGGCATTAAAGACGGTGATAGCCAGCGACTTCATAAGCGTGTTCATGTCACTGTTTAAAACTGCCTCTGTTAATTCTTCAAGTTTTAGGTTAATATTAAGGTAAGTCATGGTAATCTCCTCTTTCAATGTTTCGGACAACTACATTGTACCAGAGATTACCTGGCTTTTTCTTTTTACACAATTATAGGGACTTAATCTTTTCCAGCCCCCTACATAGCCAATGGCCCACTCCTCTGAGTGGGCCATTGGCGCAAACTATATTAGCGATGAATATCGGTATCTTCCTGGGTCCACTGGGTTTCTAGGTGGCTGACATAACGGAAGTCTTTGGTATAGAGTTGCATGCGCTGGCGAATAATCTCGTACCAGTCGGCGCCCTCGGTGACCGCGTAGCGATTGTAGTCGGCCATAGGCACCGTTTCGTAGAACTCGGCATTCTCGGCGCCCGTAATATAGATTGGCATGAACTTAGGATCAGTGACGGTTACTTGGCCGTCTTCGCCGCGTTTGAACGTCACCTCGGTGATGCCCCCTTGCTTATTAGCCGGGTAAATTTGGCCTGACATGAAGCTAGCCTGGGAATAGATGGCAAAGGTCTGCTTGCCGTTAAACCACTGCATAGGTTGCAAGACGTGCGGGTGGCCGCCCAAAATCAATTTGACGCCAGCATCACTCAGGGCTTGGAAGACTTGCTCCTGAGTTGGATCTGGAGTAGTGTCATATTCCTGACCTAGCTGCAAAGTCACCACTACGGCATCGACCTTGTCTTTGAGGGCCTTTACATCTTCTACCATCTGAGGCAGGTCTACCAGGTTAATCAAATAAGGCTGGTCTTCTGGCACGGGCACGCCGTTGGTACCGTAGGAATAGGTCAAATCCCTATCTTAATGCCATTCTTCTCGATAATGCGCGGGGTATCGTGATCTTCCTGGCTCTCAAAACTCCCTACATAAGGCATCTGCGCCTCTTTGAGGTTAGCAATAGAGGCTAGCGCCCCACGCGCCGAATAGTCCAAGGTATGGTTGGTCCCGTTGGTCACCATGTCCACACCGATAGCCTGAAGGGCCTTAATAATCTGCTTAGGCGCATTGAAGGAGGGGTAACCAGTCACCGGATACTGAGGGTTGGCCACAATGACTTCCATATTAGCCAAAGTCACGTCGGCATAGGACATGTAAGGGGCAATCTGCGCCAGCATTGGGTAGAAATCATAGGCACCCCCTGGGTTCTCCCAGCTGATGCCATCCTTGTGGAGCCGGTCGACCGCTGATTTGTAGAAAGGATTCTTGACGCTGGCCATCTCGCTGACAAATTCATGCAACAAGACATCGCCTACTGAGCGTAGCTTGAGCTCCCCATCCTTGCCTTCAAAAGGCGTCTCCTGATCCTTAGCCTTGAGACCTACTAGGGGTTCTGCCAAGACCAAGGGCTTGGGCTCACTGCTAGAGTTCTCACTGACCACTGACTCAGACTCTAGCGTCTGCAAATGATCGTGAGGCTGGCCTGCTAGGAGGCCAATCATGGCGAATCCAGCCACTAGAAAGAGAACAAAGGCAAGTGCAATAAGTTGCGGACGATACTTACTTAAAAACTCTGATTTCATAAACAAGACCCCTTTGTAGGAAGATAAGCGCTATAATTACAGAAATAAGACATTTATATTACATATTTTACATCCGCCCGGTCAACCCCGTCAAGCCATTCCCCTAAAAATATTAGAAAATTTACTTGAATTTCGTCCTTCGCCCACAAAAAGCAAAAAACGGCAGAAGCCTTAGCTTCTACCGTTATCATCTATACTTAAGCCTTACCGAAGTAAGCCTGAATGCCTTGGACCAGACCCTTAATGAGCTTGTCCTGGTAGGCAGGTTGATTAAGTTTCTTGAACTCCTCGGCGTTATCCATGAAGCCTAGCTCCACCAAAACAGCTGGCATGTCCGTCTTACGAGTCACATGCAGGTTCTGAGGACGTGCCCCTTGGTCACGGCCGCCTGTCATCTTAATCATTTCGCGTTGCAGAAGTTGAGCCAGACGCTTCCCTTCTGTAATCTTGCTTTCTGGGTGATAAGGCATGGACATGAAGCCTTCTTCCTCAATGCTGTGATCGTGGAAGAGGGACAGAATCCCCTGCACCTTACCTGACAGAGCCGCCGGCATAGCGTTGTGGTGAACGCTGACGAAGATATCCGGCATGAGTCGGTTAGGCTCAAGCTCGCGTTGGCCTAGTGGAATTTCCTTGTCGTCCACGCGCGACTCATAGACTTCATAGCCCAGACGGCGCAGTCGGTCCGCCAGTGGCCGGGTAATATCTAAGTTCATGTCCTTCTCGGCACGACCAAAGGCCACTGCCCCGGTCTCAGCACCACCGTGCCCTGCGTCAATGTAGACGGTCCGCTTGCCCATTGGTACTTCCACCAAGTCAGAGCGTTTAGCATAAGCGAAGACCTTGTTATTGCGAATCAGCGCTACTTCAGCGTTCTTAGCGCCTGGCAGACTCGCCACGCCAAAGCGTTGGCCGAAGTAGTCCTTAACCGGCACGGTCTGGCGTTTGCCATTGGCATCCAGAACCTGAAGCGTCGTACCAATTCCGCGAACCTTGACTTCGTGGTTGACTAAGCGCTCTTGATATTGCAGCTGCAAACGACCACCTGGTGCTGTCAGCAAGAGGTTGCTCCCTTGTTGGCTGAGGCTACGGTCACCATGCCAGATAACTTCGCTAGCATTGCCTACGCTGCCTACTACTTGATAGACTTGTCCCTTACGGATTTGGCTAGCGTCGAATAACAACTCGAAGAGACGCGGGTTTTGAGTGGCTTTCACTTGGACATCCACCTTTTGACGACCGTCCTGAGACAGAACTTGAGCACTCACTTCCTTGGCTGGCGCAGCTTCTCGATAGCCGGCCGCATCATAAGTCCCGTAAGACAAGTGAGCCAAAATCTTAGCTACCCCGTCTACTACAGAGAAGTCATAGAAAGAAGTCGAAACCCCCCTTGTCAACTGGCTTAGCAGGAGCCGCCTTCTTAACTAGGAAGCGTTGCTTAGCTACCATGGCGGTCAAGTCCCCTGACTCTTGCATGTAGCTGTTGTCGCCTGCCCAGAGGGCTTCTTCCTTATTGTCCACACTAATCAGCACCCGGTAAGTCTGGTCGGCCTTAAGCGCCGTCCGGTCAAAGTCTAGGTTGAAGAGTCGCGGATTTTGGCTAGCCCGCACCCGCAGGCCGACTTGATGCTGACCCTTAGTGGCTTCTAAGCGAGCCTTGATGACAGCTTGCGGCGCTACCTCGCGGTAACCCGTCGCATCATAGGTCCCATAGGCAATATGGGCTAGGATAGTCCCCACCGTGTCAATCGCCGAAAACTCATAGAAAGAAGTGGAAATCCCCTTTTGCACTGGAGCTACCTTGCGCAAGCTGACGCGTGCACCTTGGGCATTGAGTTCTAAGCCGGCCACTGCCTGCTTATACTGGCGGTCGCCATACCAGAGTTGCTCCTGGTTATCAGCTACCTTAATCATCACCCGGTAGGCCATGTCCGTCGCGAGGGCGCTGGAATCGAAGCTGAGCTCGAAGAGCCGTGGATTCTGGGTTGCCTTAACTTCTAGAGGCACATGGCCTTGGCCAGTGGCGGACTGGAGTTGCGCACTAATCTGGCTCTTAGGGGCCACCTTACGGTAGCCAGCCTCATCGTAATCCCCGTAGGCAATATGAGCGAGGAAGGTCCCGCGCCCGGCTGATTCGGTAAACTGGTAGAAAGAAGTCGAGATGCCTTGGTCAACCGGCTTAACTGGCGGCTGGCTGTTAGCCTTAGGGGCTAAATCCAGGGCAGGAACCGCAGGCAAGGTCGCCGGCTCTGACTCATGAGCTTGAAGCGAATCGGAACTAGCTTCTTTGGCACTAGATTCCTGATTTTGGGACGCCGACGTCTCTTGGCTTGCTTCTTGGCCTGCTGCAGCGGGGGCCACTGCTGGGGCCGATTCTTGTAGAGGGTCCTGCACTTCATGACTGGCAGGTGCTACTGGACTGACTGATTCAGCATGCACCTGATCCAAAATCATGACAGAACCTAGGGCAAGGCCCACTAAGGCCGCTAAACCATGTTTCTTCATTTTGGTGATTCCTCCTAAAAAAATACACATTTGTGGCTTGTAAATCCTTGTCTATCATACAAGTAAGCCATTCAAAAAGCAATAGATTTTTGCCCAATTGTCACCAAAAAAAATAAACTTTCATCCTATAGTTAAGCCCGTGTTATCGAATGTCATCACATGGTGACAGAAGTCATAACTCTGGCCTATTCAAAAAATCCCTCGCAACTAACCATAGCCACGAGGGATTTTTAAAATTTGTTTATGATAGAGCACGTATTTTGGCTGACTCTACCCTATCTATTAGTGTAGACACTAATAGATAGGAGCACTTAATCAGACCTTGCGTCTTTTTAAGAAACCTAGGGCCATCTGGCCTAGATAGCTGACAAACTGCTCGCGACTGAACCAGAGAATAGCCAAGTAGATTAGGCCGAAGACAGAGGCCGATAGCGCCAAGGTCCAGAATGGCGAAATCCAGTGTCTGAACAAGAAGGTGCTCAGCGTCGCCAGGACTGTCGCCAAGCCAATCTTGCCTAGGTCGGCCAGGACCACCATTTCTCTGAGTTGGTCGCGTAAGTACCAGGCCTGATAGAGGGTGACAAGCAATTCTGCCAAGAGCGTGGAGAAGGCCGCCCCGGCTACTCCCCAGCTTGGAATCAAGACTAGGTTAAGGGCGAAGTTCAAGACCGCACCCCAACAGACAGAAGATAAGACCACCCGCTCCTTGCCTAGCGGTAGGAGAATCTGAATCCCTAATAAATTAGACAGACCAATCAAGACAATGGTCGGCATGACTAGCTGCATAGGGAAGACCGAAGGCAGGAACTGTTCCTTGGATAGGAAGAGAATAGCCGGCTCCGCCATGGCGATAAAGTAAGTCGAGAGTGGAATACTAGCGAAGCAGACAAAGGCAAAGGCCTTACGAGTCACCCGCTTAAAGGCTTCATGCTGTTCCGTCTGAATATAGTGCGACAGACGAGGTAGGAGCACCCCACCCAGGGCCGTCACCAGACTAATCAAGATGTTCTTAATCTTAATGGCCGCATCATAATAACCTACGGCTTCCTTGCCAATCATCATACCTAACATGACAGAGTCCAGACTGGTATAGATGGTGGTGGCGACAGCCATGAGGAAGAACTGCAGGGCCGGGAAGAAGTGACGCCAGATCTCCAAGTTAGGCTCTAGCTTGAAGCTGATATAGTGACGGGCGTGAATGAAGTTGAGGACATTGGCCCCCACCGTCGCAAAGACCAGAATCCCTCCATAAATCAAATAGTCCGAAGTTGAGTGAACCAGGAGGAACATGAGCACCAAGGACAAGCATTTGAAGGCAATGGAACGTACCGTAATATAGCGGTACTGCTCCAAGCCCCGATAGAGCCACTCCATACCGAAGAGGTTGAAGACAATCCCTACCCCGTTAATCAGGAAGAGGGTCTTATCTTCCGCAAACCTTGGCACTAGGACAATACTGACCAGATAGAGGATCAGTGCCCCCAGCGTAGTAATGGCATTGAAAAAGAAAATCTCCTGAACCGTCTTGTTGAGCTCCCGTTGCTGGTTACGCACCCGCGCGACAGCCCGAATCCCATAGGTCGGAATCCCCACCATCCCTAACATGGTGGCGTAGCTAGCCACCGAAGTGGCGAAGGCAATCCGCCCCGTCCCTAGTGGCAGCAAGGTCCGCGAGATATAGGGAAAGGTAATAATAGGAAAGATAAAGGACGACACCGTTAAGATGAAGTTCATGATAAAGTTGATTTTAATGGATGCTTGTTTGTGTTGGGTCATGAGCGACCTCCTTATCAATAAATCATCTAACGAACCCAGCTTGCACGGTTTGGCCACAGTCTAACGAAAAGCCGGGTTAAGTAATAAGCGACTAGCCCCGTTAGAACTAAACGCAAGACCATCATGAGGACTAATCCACCTAGAGACAGCATACCAGCTGGTCCCAGCAAGGCTTGGCCTAGACGCAACAAGACATAGTTCAAAGGGTCAGAGAAGATATAAATCCCTAGTCCATTTAGTAAGACTGCCTCTACAAAGCCAGACTCCAAGAAGCCCTTCTTCTGAGCCAGTGACTCAGCCAAGAGATAGGTCAGCCCCATCCCCGCGACAGCTGCCAAGTCATTGACTAGGCGTTGCAAGCAGGAATGCCAAAACGCCCTACATAGAGGGATAGTAGTGAGCAGACAACAAAGGCTGTCAGCCAGATAGTCAAGAAGACCGCTCGCTTAGTCCGGAAATAAGCAGTTAAGGTCTCGCGATAGCTTTCGAACACAGCTCCTAGCATATACCAAAGGAGAAACTCCATCGGTAGGCTGATTAAGGATAGCCCTACATAGGCACTTGCTAGATGGAGCCCCCATAGTGGCAGGAGATACCAAACCTGCATACGCGGCACTAAGAAATAAGCGACTAAGGCCACGACGAACAAGGTATAGAGATACCACAAGTGCGAGTTACCTAAGAGCGTTAATTGGCTGCCTTCCGCCATTAAGAAATTAGCCTGCCCAAAATAGCCACTCAGATACTTAAGAGGCACTAGATAGAGCAAGGTAAAGACTAGATAAGGAATCATGAGACGCTGCCATTTAGCCTCAGCAAAGCTGCCAAAGCCTGACCAACGCTCCTTCTTAGTCTGCAACGCGAACAAGGCGCCCGAGATAGCCATAAACAGAGGCATATGGAAGAGGTAGATGACATAGCGAAATTTATCTATAAGATAATACCACTTGAATGACGTTCCACTGGGGGCAAGCGCTAGTATATTTACACCACCAAATTCATTTCCTACCTTATAATATGAGATATGACTAACTAAAACTAGGAGAATGGCAAATACACGTAATACCGTGTATTCATTAATTCGTTTAGACTGTTGCATCGAATCTCTCCTTCTTCATAATTTAGTGATTTAGGGTAATCTTATTGATAAGCGCCGCATATGCTGTCGCGGCAATCACATTAAAGCATCGTATTGTAGAAGATAGTTGTTAACATCAAGATGAAGTACAAGCTAATAGCACACTTAGTTCGATTAGTAGAGGCGCCTGGTGCAAACAGTGCCATAAAAGGTGCAAACTGAACAATGCCTTGCAGGATGCCACCTTGAGCTAAAACAACGAAAAAGCTATTGCTATATCCATAGTTTGGTCGAATTGCGCCGTTCATATAGTATTCAATACTTCCGAGACCACTAAAGCCCCACCCTGTTATGAGGCGATCGCGCCAAGCATTAAACCCTGCTACATAATCATCCATCCGAATAGCGGCCGAGTTACTAGCAGCCTTATCTTCAATTACTCGAGTTAAAGCATATACAAGTGCTGGAGTCGCCAATAAAGATAGAAAGCGAAAGCGGCTTTTCCTCACCAACAGCACGTGAGCTAAGAAACCTATCCCAATAACGTATACCCCGGTTGTAGAGAAAATAGTTGCTGCTGTTAGTAGAATAACCGCTAACCTCCATTTGCTTAATTCTTCTAATAAGAACAATTCGATGATAAAGGCCAAAGAAATAATCAAATTCCACATTGGTCCCTCTGTGAAGAAAGCACTATTGCGAATAAAGGTAAAGCCCATAACACCAATACGTTGAGTTTCATAATATAAATGGTAGTAGCTATTTACTATATTACCACCACTCCAAGCATTCACAACTGTGCCACTTGGCTTTAATATCCCTAGGAGGCTCCCGAAGAACCAGAAAAAGAGAGATAGCACAGCAATAACTACCACAATTCTATTAAAAGCTAGCAAGAAATCCTTTAACTCCTTACGAAAAATCATCAGAGTAAGTGTCACAATAAATACCGGCAAGCCAATCAAATTCAACAAGATGAAGTCTCGACTTAAATTTTCTGATAGATTTCTTAACAATAGGATGCCTTCTATTCCATAATAACCGCCTAATATTAGCATAGTGTTCTGGAATAATTTCGATGGGATTCTTGTTTCATATATTAGAAATGCACACTGTCCAATTGAATAGACAAGCAAAGTCACATACCATAAGAGACGGTTTTGATGAACAGCATACATGGTCTGGCATTGCAATATTAGTAAACAGGCCCATATATAATAACTAAGGGTCGCAATTCTTACTTTCATTTTTTCACCCAACTTCTTTCGATTCTTCTGTACATACTAAAAATACTACCATTATCTTAGACTTTTAGCATCTTGATAAGACGCAATTTTCTTATTAATTAACGGTTTGATTAACCAACTGAGTACGCCTTTTGTCTGATAGTTAATGTAGGCAAGCCCACTTGTCTTATTACCTAGATTTAACTTGAATTTGAAACCCTTTTGCTCCATATATGCAAATAGCTCTCGATTCAGTTGATCTCCATCATCACTTCGAGGATTTCTTTCATTAACAGCAAGCTTGCCACGAAAAGTAATATCAGTAAAAAGAGGCTACTTTCAAAATAACGAGCATAAAACGAGGTATTCAACAAAGTAAAAAATACAAAGATAGTATAGGCACTATAGAATAAATAGGTTGGTATACGAGATGGATATAATTTGATTGTCACTTAATCACCTTCACATTTGTTTGCGATGAGCTAGGTCTTGTTCCGCTTCCTTACAAGCAGATAGAGTCGGGGAGTCCAGAGAAAGAGCTGGTACTTCAACTTAAACTGGAGACTAACATGGTGCGATTGCCGAACGGTGTCCTGATAAACACGCAAGCGCCGGCGTATCCCATCAAGCTCTCCATACTGCTTAGCATTTGCAATTAGATCAATCAACCGGAAAGAGCCAGCCACACATTTAATATTGAGGGCAGCCTCCACCCGCTCAGCTTGATTACCAAATCCAGGCAAGAGCGCTCGATTTGCCTCCACCGCATCATAAAAATCATAGTGTTTAAGGCTAAAGTTTGAATTAACCGTACTTCCTGACCTTTGGTAATAATGATAGGTCACCAAGGGGCTTACCACAATCGTCTGAGCTGCTAAAACATGGGCAGCAGCAACAGAAATCCTCATAAATTTTCCCTACAGGAAATGGGTGGGACTCAATCAGCGACTTGCGATAGAGCTTACCACACGCGGAAACAGTCGCTTCATGATTATAGAGCATGGCCTCCAGAGCTTCTGCTTGACTGGATGTAGAGAGCCTGAAATCCGCTTCCATCAGTGTATACCCGTTATAGGCTTCGTACACTGTGGTCAACTCAACCTTAGTCGAGACTAGGTCGGCCTTGTAGCGACGTTGCAATTCAATCATTAAAGACAGGCTGTACGGCTCGAGATAATCGTCCGGATCAAGAAAGGTCACCCACTCTGCCTGAGCCTGGGCTACCCCATAATTCCGTGCGTCAGATTGGCCACCATTGGCCTTGGCATAGTAATAAACATGGTCATAGCGAGACGCATACTCTTCACACAAGCGACCCGAATCGTCGGTAGACCCGTCATTGACAAGAATCACTTCATAGTCTGTATAGGTCTGGGCCAGGAGACTCTCCAAGGCATAGTGGAGATAGTTCTGTACATTATAGACCGGTACAATAACAGATACCTTCATGTTAAGCTCCTTTCTGATTAGAGTGCTTGATTGAGCAGACGATGATAGTAGGTGTCGCCTGTCGCTGTGAGAGAAATCTTATAGCTACATTTATAGAGCTGAGTCGTTGACTTCACCCGGTCCCATTCGCTCACATCAACGAAATCATTGGCATGGTTAGCGATAAAATACAGGTCCTGATTATTCTGAGGAACCGCATCAATCGCCTCCCGAATGACATCTGAGTACCGATAGCCAATGTCCAAGAGGTAGTCAATAAGAAAATAATCAATCGGTAATCTATACCGTGTAAAGTATGCCACCTGAAAATCCCGCAAAAATCGGAAATCACATGATTAGCTGAACCTGCTAGGCAGAACATTGCCCAGCGGTTATTGGCCACATACTTGGGATACCATTCTTTACCACGTGCAGGAATGGTATAAAAATCATTTGCTAAATACGAGGCACTACTTGTATCGGTCACATAGAGCGTCGAGTCGAACCAGACGCCCCCATAATCAGACAGGAGACTGCAACGAATCAAATCTGATAACTTGACGACATCAATGTCGCCTTGATCTACAAACATCCTGAGGCTATCTGGCACCTGGAAGTAGTCACTGAGATTGTCTTGAGTCAAAAAAGTCCAATTAAAACCGTATTGCTCAGCAAAAGCTTCCTGAGATGCAAGCGTAGCTTGCACCAACGGTGGTGCCGCCTCACGTCCTTGGAGCCAAAGGGAGAAAATCTGTCGTGGAGTGGTTTTCGACTCGGATGCCGGGCCTGTGAAGTCATAGTTTTCCAAGAAATCTTGGAAATCACGTTCTAAATAGGTTAGAATCGCCCGATGTTTGGCTAAAAAGCCATGATGAACCAAGGGGCGAACGAAGGGAAGAGGAAGTTTGGCGAGCTTAGTTAGCACCTTATCCAGAAACTGAACCCACATAATTCTCCCATTAAAGACTTGCCGATAGCGCGATAATTCACGCCACTTCTGTCTGATTTTGCCCATGGAAACATCTCCCTTCTAGTTAGTTCGGGTATTCTTAAAACGCTTGAGATAGTGGCGTAATAAGCCAAAAAGACGATAGTGACTGAGTCGCAAGACATACACTAACTTGCTTGGTGCTTCCCGCTTAAAGTCCGGTGCTAGGGTAGCCTCGAAGGCCAATAGTTCTTTCTTTCCTTGGCGAGTATCCGGTAACATCAAATAGAGTCGAACCTGTAAATTAATCATACGTTGAATTTGTGCCTTAACCACTTGAGCGCGAATCCCTTTCAACTTACCTGTTTGGTAAAAGGACACGAGCCGGTAAATCACATTTTGGTGCATGACCCGATTCTTGAGATAACTTTCAAGGCTGACACTCTGCCCTACGCTACCTAGTCGATAGCGATAGATAGGGGCATCAAACAAGCTGACTGTCTCGATATAAGGCATAGGGTAAGTGATATATTCCATATCGACATAGAACATCTTCTCACCCAAGCGCACCGCATTATCCCGCAAATAGAGCTTTTAATGGTCATGGTATGCATACCTAGTGTATGTTGCGTAATATTTAATAGTTCATCGAAAGTATAATGATGTTCTGGTGTCACACCTTGAAATTCGTGGTGCAACTCTTCTTGATTGCTGTCAACATAGACCTTAGTATAAGGCGACACTACCAAGTCATCATCCACACCCGCTAGATAGTCTAGGAGCGCGTCAAAGGCCTGAGTATCCACCCAGTCGTCAGCATCTACAACCTTGAAGTATTTACCTCGAGCCGCTTCAATCCCGGAATTAACGGTAGAGCCATGCCCCCCATTTTCCTTGTCGATAACCCGTACTACCTGTGGGTAGTCAGCCGCAAATTGATGGCCGATGGTCGAGGTCTCGTCTTTGGACCCGTCGTTGACAATCAACACTTCAATTTGATCAAGGTGGCGGCTAGCCAGAATAGTTGGGACCGTCTCAGGTAAGTAGCCTGCTGCATTATAGGACGGCATGACTACGGTCAATAATTTTTCCATCTTACTCTCCTAATAGTTCATGAATCAGGCCTTGCCACTGAGCCAAGATTCTTGCTTTATCGAATTTTTCGGTATCCTCCATAGACCGGTCAGACATGGATTGTCTAAGGTCGGCATCATCAATCAGTGTCTGGATGCGGTTCACCATGAGATCCACATCATAAGGCGCCACTAGATAGCCATTGCGGCCGTCACTGACAATCTCAGAAGGTCCAGTTGGACAAGCGAAGCTGACAATCGGCAGGCCATACTGCTTGGCTTCTAATAAGACCAAGGGCAGGCCTTCATGATAGGATGTCATGACATAGAGGCTGTGGCCTGGATAGATATGGTCCATGCCTTTGACATTGCCTTTGAAGTCTACTTGATGAAGACAGCCCGCTACCTCTAGGCTCGCTACTAGGTCAGCCTTGATGCTGTCCTGACCTTCCCCGTAGATATCCCAGGTCCAGTCCGGATTGGCCGGTAGAATTTGGCTGGCTACCTTAGCCAACAAATCATAACCCTTTTGCTGACTAAGCCGGCCTACTGTCAGGATTTTCTTAGCCGTCATATCAATTTCAGGCTGGCCTTCTAAGGCTTCTAGCCAGTTATAGATGAAGCTGATCTTATCGGCTCTCAAATGATACTTTTCAATGTAATTTCCGCGGTCTTCATCGGTTAAGGTGACTACTTTATCCGCAAACTTAGCGCCCAGATAACGCTGAAGGCGACGCCCTCTGCCGTCATCGAAGGCCAGGCTATGATGGTCGCAGAAAACCGTCTTAATCCCTGTCCCCATGCAGGCTAAGAGCATGATGGTGTTAGTGGCGGGCGCAATGGAAAAGACCAGTTGAATGCCATGTTGCTTGAGATAGGTCCGTAGGGCCCGACTGGCTTTCCAGGTTAGCTCGCGTACCCGCGGATTGCCCTGGAAGAAGTTGTGAAAATGAACAGCCGGGTCCAAGTCGAAGGCCAGACCCGCCCCATCCATAGTCATGGACAAGAGATGCACTTGATAGTCGGCAGACAAGGCATTGGCTAGATTGACTGCTACCTTCTCAGCGCCGCCGACATGGCTGAGATTATAGCGTAGAATTGCAATTCGTTTCATGGCGACCTCTTAGCGCAGGACCTTGCGTAAGGATAGAATCATAACCAGACCATTCAAGAGGAAGTAACCTACTGTGAAGAGATCATTCCACCCCAGAAGAATAGCAATCAGCATGAAAACTTGCGGCATGCCAGAAATGGAAGTTAAGTTCAAGGCAATGATTTCAGCTAGACCAAAGTTTTGACGGCCTTTGAGTTGTTGGCTTTCTTGGGTCTGCACCGTGTTAATGGCCTTATGCATGACCAAGCGCGGGAAGATGACGAAGGCCCCTGACAGAGCACCCAAAACTAGCAACCATTCTGGCTTCCAAATGCTGAGCGCTGAACGATAGCTGGCCGCTACCCCCATGGCTAAGTAGGTGATAAACATGGCAGCATATCCGCTCATGGCGTCAACTACACTCCCCATTGGCGAAGAAATCCCCTTGTAACGGGCTAGGTTGCCATCAACCCCATCCAACAAATTCCAGAGGAAGAAGCATAGCCAAGCCAGGACTTGCCCTGCTAGAGTAGGAATCAGCAGCGTAACCAGCAATCCTATGCCTAGTGGAAGCAAGGATAAATAAGACACCTGGTTAGGCGTGATCGAGCTATTAATGAAGGGAATGGTTAATAAATAAGAGATTGGTCGTCCCACATAAAAAGCGAATAAATCTTTCTTGGCTTCTTGCCGCTTTTCTGGTGACATGGTCTTAGCTTCGATATCATTAATTGTGACCATTGGTAATTTGGCTCCTTTTATTTTTTGAGATAACGGTATAAACGAGGACGAATTTGTGACTGGATAAAACCCAGGACGTGAACGAAGAGTCCTTGCGGCAAATGGCGATTGAGGAGCGTCATCAGCCCCTCCTCTTGTTGGATGTAGGCACCTTGATAGTAATGCTTAAAGTCCTCGACCCCAGCCACCTGACTGCCCTGAACCCAAGGACGCTTGGAGGCGAAGCAAGTGGTAAAGTGTCGCACCACTGGTTGGGCTTGGCTTCCTCTAAGATGGCTTCTGAATAATAATTGACTGGCTGCTTAAAGGCCAACATGGAACGATAGTCAAAGTCATAGAAAATCGTCATGGCATTAAAACGCGGATGCACTTGCTTGTAGCGGTCATAGAGTGCCGCATTGAGAATCCCTAAGTCAGCCTGTAAGACCTTGCCTTGGAATTTTTGAATAATGGCGATGAACTCGTCTTCGATTTTGTCCTGACGCCAAGCATCCAAATCTATCCATAGCACACCCGAGTTAAACATAGGCCGGTCAGCTGGAATACCCAAGACTTGCTTATACTGCTTGTTGAAAGTGTCCGATACCCCCATGACAATAGCCCCATCGAAAGGTGTCTCCACCAATTGATCTAGTGAGCCTTTGATGACCGTATCCCCATCTAAATACAGGACCTGGTGGACTGATTCCGGTAGGATAGTCCCCAAGAATAGGCGACCAAATTGACTCAAAGAGCCCCGGTCTGACTGCAATTCTGCCGGCAAGGTCATATCCTCTAACCACTCAATTGGCGCTTGACCGTATTGGCTAGCTAACTGATCTAATTTAGCCTTGTTGGCCTGGGTCACGCCATAGCTTAAAATCCAAACGCGCGGCTTTAGGTGAGCATTGGTCTCATAAAGGGAAGCCAATGAAACAGCTAAAATATCCACAAAATTATCGCTAGTAGCATAGACAATATTCATTTATTTCTCCCCCCTTATCGCAAAATGAACCGATAATTAGACATTACCGGTTCCTTGCTGTTAAGTTTAGGCTTACTCTGCCTTCTTACCATAATTCCCATAGTTCCCGTAAGAACCATAGGCACCGTAGGCACCATAGTGGCTTGCCTTGACGTCCACCTTGTTGAGGACGACACCCAAGAATTTAGCTCCAGTTTGTTCCAGGCGTTCTTGGATTTTCTTAACGGCACGACGCTTGATGGCGCCGGCTTCGATAACTAAGATGCTAGCGTCACATTGGTGGGCAATAATCGACGCATCGGTTACCAAGCCCAATGGTGGCGTATCAACAATCACATAGTCATAGTGATGACGGCAGACATCGATTAACTCTTGGAAGGACTCGCCTTGCAAGAGAGCCGTTGGGTTAGGTGGCACTGGACCAGATAGAATCATGTGTAGGTTAGGTTCTGTGGTCCCGAAGACAATTTCCTTAACGGTAGCATCTCCTGCCAAGTAGTGGGTCAAGCCCACCACCTTGGAGCGGATTTTCATCCGGCCGACGAAGACAGAGTTACGGGTATCCGCATCAATCAAGAGGGTGCGTTTGCCTAGCGCAGCCAGGGAAGCTGCAATGTTCATAGCAACCGTGGACTTACCTTCGTTGTCCTTGGTAGAGGTTACCGCGATGACCTTGAGGTCCTTACCAGAGAAGAGGATGTTAGTCCGGATGGCGTTGTAATATTCTTCGGTCTCTGGGGAAATGAGTTTTTTATTTAATTTTGGTTCAACTTGTTCCATAGGATGCACGCCTTTCTACTTGTGGTTGGCTTGAGGGACAACCCCCAGAGCACGAGGCCTAAGCCGTCTTCCACGTCTTCCGCATAACGCACGCGGTCGTCTAAGAGTTCTCGCACAACAATATATCCTGCTGATAAGAGGAAGCCGAGGGCTGCCGCTAAGAGGGTGTTACGACGAGTTTTTGGTGAAGATTTAATGTTGGTTGGTTTGGCTTCTTCCAAGGTAGTCACATCGTTCACCTTGGTGACGCGTTTAATTTGTTCAGAAGCCACTTCACGGACACGGTTAGCCAGGTTGCTGGCTTTTTGTGGGTCGCGGTCAGAGACAGAGATGGATAGGATCCGCGTATCGCGAGGAGAATCTACCTTAACCACACGTTTGAGTTGGCTAGGTGTCATGCTGAGGTTCTCAGAGTTGATGACTTCTGACATAACGGTGTCAGATAGGATGATTTCCTTATAGTCCTTAACCAGGAAGTTCCCTAACTGCAAGTCTTGAGTGGTGACGGCCTTGTCTTCGGTCTGGTTAACCACGTAGACGCGGGTAGTCGATTCGAAGGTTGGTCGAATGACTACTAGGTTAACTAATAAGGTCGCAACTGCTAGCACAACCGTAACAAAGACAATAATAAACTTAGCCGCCCAGAGCTTGCGCAAGAGGGCCATTGGATCAATTTCAACAAATTCTTGGTTTTTAGTTTCCATGGGGGTGTGAACTTCCTTTTCCTATTATTTTTTCAGGCTTGCTGACAAAGAGTTGGTGGGCATAGTCGTCTCCATATTTTTTGGCTACAAAGGCATAGGCTTCAGCCATATGATAAGGACGGCTTTCTACGTGATGAGCATCACTGGCAATCATGTCGATTAAGTCGGCATCTAAGAGTTGGCGTGCTCGCTTCTTGAGCACCTTGTAACGGTCAAAGAGCCCCATTGGCAAGAGACTAGCAGCATTGACTTGGATTAGACAGCCTAGTCTTCTCATTTCTTGCACTCGTTCCGGATGCTTATGGAAGGCGTCGTAACGCTCAATGTGCGCAATGACCACATCATAAGCCAAGCCTTGAATGGCTCGAATGGCACGTACAATTTCCCGGTAAGGGAGCCCATAATCGAATTCCACCAAGACATAATCACTGCCGGCTAAAGTCAAGATTTGCCCCTGCTCCAACCGGTCAAGCATACTATTAGAATAGAAGACTTCTGTTCCTAAATGCACAGTCAGATCTGGCGCTACTTCTCGGGCAATGGTTTGAAGGTCCTGGAAGTGCTTGTCAATAGTGGAGCGACTAGCCTCGAAGCGCCCTTTGCGTTGGTGAGGTGTCGCGATGAGGGTCTTAATACCTTGGCCATAAGCTTGACGCAAAAGGGCCCGCGTCTCATCCAAGGACTGAGCCCCGTCATCCACGCCATAGAGCACATGGGAATGTATATCTATCATGCTTATGCCACCTTATCCTCTCACTCAATATCACTGGCGCCCTAGGGCACCAAATTTGTCCAACCTATTGTAACATAGCCGCTATTAAAGTATATAGACCTGTAAAAGTTAATCGGTTTCTTCTATACATTTTGCTCAATTATGTTAAAACTGAAAGTAAATCCGCTAATTGCTCTCCCTTATACTCCTACTAAAAGGCTTGATAAATTAACGATTCAGCCACTTTCAATTCGTATAAGAACTTCTTCTAGCTTCTATAAGCTAGCTTTAAATTTTTTTGTCTCCTCTGATATTAATCCTCTATATAATCAGATTCTGATGACGACTTTTGTGTCACCACCACGCTCTTAACTAAGTTGCTTGTACTAAGGCCTAGCAGTCAACGTACAAATTACCTAGTCGACTCTAGCTCCCGGAAGTTCCCTTGTTAAGCTAGCACACAAACAAAGCAAAAGGCAGGGGATAGACCCCTACCTTTTAAGTTTACTTTATGCTATTGTGCCTCGCGTTCTTTCTTCAAGCCTAAGCCGACCATGAGGCTACCTAAGCCGCCCATGACCGCCGCCCAGAGGCTGAGTGGGGCTTGGCTCTCACCGGTTGCAGGCAGTTGGGCGACATCGCCACCCAAACCACCAAAACCGGCACGCGCCACAGACAGAGGATCAATTCGGTCTGGTGCTTGGTTTTCTTGCTCAGGTTCAGGCTGAGGCGCTTGATCTGGCTTGGCCTTGATCCGCAAGATCGTCGCCGTTAATGGTTGCAAGGTGACAGATTCTGCATCATAGGCTACCCCTACTAGATCCGTCAAGGCCTGGGTCCCGGCACGCGCCCCGTCCACCAAGGCTTCCGCCTTATCCAAACCAGGGAAGCGCTCAGGGTTGAAGCGTAGCTTGCGAACCTTATTATCTGCGTTGACTACCACCACATAGCGGTCGCCATTAGAGTCCACCGCCTGATAGGCAATGACATTATCACTATCCGCAATATCTGGCGACGTCATCATGGTCACTTGGTCGGCGATTTCCTTAGCCGTTCCTTTGCGGAAAGCATCGGTAGACTTACGTAGGGCAATCAAGCCGCGGGTGTAGGCCAGCGTGGCTTGGTTGTGAGGATATCGGCCATCTTCGGCAACCTTACTCCAGTCAAAGCGGTTAATGATGTCGGAAGAATCATAGGAATCGTGAACGAAGTATGGATAGTCGAATGGTTTGCCCTGCTCATCGACTAAGAGATGGGTCTTATAAGGCGCCTTGTCGTCATCCACCTTATTCTTGTAGGCAGGTCCAACAATTGCTTGGTCCGCCCCATTTCCTGACCGGAATGGATAAATGGCGTCCCTTGGGAGGTCAGAATCATGAGGTTGCCCAGACGAATGCGTTGATGAATCTCAGCCGCATGGGTCTTAGGATCCTTCTTAATGGATTGGGCGATAATATCATGCAAGGTCAAGTTGTCGTGAGCAGCAATGTATTGAATCACATCACCCGGTGCATCCGCAATAAAGTTACTTGGGTTGGCAATAATATTATTGAAGATTTGGTAGACATTGCGTGGTCCGCCTGTCAAGAAGCGCGGTTGCCCTTCAGATGGGTAGCCGGACTTAAGCTCGTTACGGATTTCATCGGAGAAGACCGCTACACCGTCAGTCGACCGCATCCAGTCTTGGTCGGCCGCTTGAACAGGATCCCCTTCGTCCCCAACAAAGGTCCGCCAACCTTCCCCAAGCATGAAGACCTTAGGATTAAGGGCGCTGGCTGCCCGGTAAGCCTGGGCAATGGCTTCAGCATCATGGTCCCCCATCATGTCGAAGCGGAAGCCGTCCACCTTGAAGGTGTCGGTCCAGTATTTAATGGAATCCACCAGGACCCGACGCGCCATCTTATGGGTAGTCCCTAGACGCCCGCCCCCGAAACTTTCGCGTGGGCTACCATCAGCATTCATGAAGTGGTAGTAGCCTGGCTCGATGTCTTCAAAGAGATGGGTCTTAGCCGTGTGGTTGTAGACCACGTCCATGATAACCCCCATGCCTTGGTCATGGATCGCCTTGATTAATTGCTTGAATTCTTCAATGCGGGCTTGTGGCTTGCTTGGGTCGCTAGCATACATACCGCTGAGACTGAAGTAGGATTGCGGGTCATAGCCCCAGTTGTAGTTATTGTTTTGGGTGCTTGGTTGGAGCTCACGCTGAGCACGAGCGCTCTCATTAGCAAAGTAGTAACTCATGACTGGCAAGAGCTGGATATGGGTCACACCCAGTTGTTTGAGGTAGCTGAGACGTTCCGCAAAGGCTGAGAAGGTCCCAAATGGTGACTTGAGCTGACCTTCTAACTTAGGATCAGAAGTGAAGTCGCGGACATGGGCTTCATAGATGACCGCATCTTCACGTTTCTTGAAGCCTGGAATATTGGCATAAGATAATTTTGGCCCAATCTTATTTGGATCCACGATGGCAGCCTTGGCTACTTTTTCCTTGGCAGTGGCTTGGTCCCATTTGGCTAGGGACTTAGCATAAGGGTCTAAGACCAGAACCGACTGACCGCCACGTTCCACTTGGTAGTGGTAGAAGTAACCATCCAGATTCTTGGCTGGCGTGTTTTGGCCATCCAAGGTCACCGTCCACAGGCCCGTGCTAGCGTCCTTAGATAAAGGCACGCGCGCTACCACTTGGTCCGGATTGTCCTTGTCATAGAGGACAGCCGTCACAGCGTCCGCACTTGGCGCCCAGAGGCGCATCAGAGCGGAACCGTCTGCCTGTAGGGTAGAGCCTAACTCGCCCTGATAATTATAGAGAGAGTCAGTTAGCTTCCAACCGGTCTGGCTATTGACGGTCTCGTCATGATAGGTCAGCTTAAGCGGCGTCCGGCTGACATCCTCTTGGGTCGTCAGAATCAGGCGCTTGTTAGCTGCGTCGACTTCAATCTTAGTGACTTTGACTGCTTGGCCGGTGTTAGTCGTAACGGCTAGGTCTTGCTGGACTTTGGCTAGGTCCAACTGATCCACTGCCGTAAAGTTGGCTAAGACTTGGTGCGGCGCCGTCACTTCGGCGCGGGTAATACGTTCAGACAAGGTCTTAAATGGCGTCGTGTAGACCGTGTCTTCCTCATCATGCAGGTAGACTTGCTCATGGTTGGCGCGGTCGCTGAAGCTCATATCTTTGGTTTGTTTTGAAGTTGCTTTGTTCACGAGTAAGAAATGAATGTCCTTTCCAAGTTCTGTAATAGGTAGGTCAAAGTAGCGACCAAAAGGCCCGCTCTGATTGAATTCTAGGGCGCCCTTAGGCCAGTCGCTAGAGGGATGCTCCACATCCTTACCCCAGACCCAGAGACCCCAGTTGTCATACTGGCCGTCAGCCCGATGATAGTGGACGCGCAGGCGATTCTTGTTGGCTGGAATTGGCTCTTCCACGCTAGCTTGGTAGTTTTCGTCCAACCAGGCTTGTTTCATTTGCGGGTTAGTGATGGCTAGGCTTAGTCCTCGGTAAACTTCTTGCTGCCATCGTTGACGTTGTTGAGCAAGTAGTTGATGGCGGTCGCCTGAGGTGTCACCGGCACATCTAGGTAGTAACCATAGGACGTCTTCTTGTCTTCTGAGAAGCGCATAGCTCCAGTCGGCCAGTTGTTAGAAGGCGCTTGGACACCGTTACCCCATACCCAGGCCCCGATTTCACTAATGTTATCGCTTGGCAACTTAGCGAAGTGCATACGGAAATGCCCCGCCGGAATTTCCGGCGCTTGGTTGGCTGGCGCCACCTGCGGCACCGCTACTGGGGTAGCTGTAGGGCTGGCTGCCTCGGCGATAGCGGCTGGTTGGGTGGTGTCATTTGGGGAGGCGCTGTCAGTTGGCTTGGTGCGGTCCGCTGGGTTAGTGCCATCACTTGCTTGAGCGCCTTCCGCCGCTTGGCTGGTATCAGCCGGTTTCTTGCCATCAGCTTGGCCCGCCGAAGCGGCTTGGTCAGCTGGCTTGGTGCTATCAGCTTGTCCAGCGTCTGCTTGACTCGTTGGCGCTGCATCAGTCGCCGGCGCTGCTTGGTCTCCCGCGTCAGAGCTTGGGGCTGGCGCTAGCTGGCTAGTCGAGTTTTCTTCTGAGGTTTGACTAGCCGCTAAGACTTGGGCACTGCCCGGCAGGAAGTATAGGGTAGTTGCTACTAGGACAGAAGCCACTCCCACACTGAGTTTCTTAATGCCATAACGCTCCTGGCGTCGGACTTGACTTGGTTGCATATTTTTCATAGTTCGGATATCCCTTCTGCAATATAATGCGCTTTCATTATTTTATTATAGCATGCTCCACCCTTCTTTGCTCCTAGCCAGGTCATTTTGTTAACGCTAACAAACTTTCTTCCTGCAAAAGAGGGCTCCGCCAGTCCATTGTTCTGCCTATCAATGGACTGGCCTCATAAAAAACACCCCTAAACGCCCTTTTTGACAGAAAAAGCTCGCAGCTAGTCCATCGTTCCTCCTATCAATGGACTGGCTCATGACTCCCCCTTATTTGGACCATTTTGCCAGGTTCCTAGCCTAGCTAGTGGTCCACTCTCAAAAGTAGACCACTGGCTCGCGGCTTTCGCCTCGGTTCCGCCTTTTTTCCCCGTTTCCACCCCAGCCAGTGGTCCACTCTCAAAAGTGGGCCACTAGCTCGCAGCTCTCACTTCGATTTCGGCCCTTTCCCCCGGTTTCCTACCCAGCTAGTGGTCCACTCTTCAAAGTGGTCCACTAGCTCGCAGCTTTCACCTCGGTTCTGCCCTTTTTCCCAGTTTCCAACCCAGCTAGTGGTCCACTCCAAAGAGTGGACCACTGGCTCAGGGATTCTACCTTGTATGTCACCTTTCCCCCACACCAAAAAGCCCCTGTCCTCAGGACAGGGGCGATATCATCTAGGCTTCTGGCGCTAGTGGGATTTGATAACCATGAGTTCGCTATCTTCGACGGCTTCCAGGGAGTGTACTTCGTGAGGAGCCATGCGAATGATAACGCCAGGATAGATTTCGGCTGTCTCCTTCTCATCAGAGAAAAGAATCCGCCCTTTGACTGGGACGACGACCACCGTATAAGGGACGTGGTGCTGGCCAATGGCTTGCCCGGCAGGTAGGACCAGGTGGGTGACTGTCTGGCTAGGCGTCTCCACCAAATGCTCAAAACGCTCAATGTCTGTGCGACCGTGATAAACTTTCATACTTCAAACTCCTCTCTAGTTCATAGTTCTATTATAGCACAGCTCCTATCGATAAAGGCATTAAACAGCTTGCCCCAACATTATCTCTATGCAAAAACCGCACCCCTTGCATCGTGGCAAGCAGGTGCGGTTCATGTCAATGCTTAATTTTGTCCAGCAGCTTATTCTCCCTCACTTGTAAAAATAAACCTACCCCAGCCCAAGAGTCCCTAATCTCTCAAGCCAAGCCTCCTCAAGTGCAGAGCCCTCGCTCTGCACGCGCACCTGATACTGATGACAAAAATCTAGCATCTCCTTGTATATATGACGATCCGTTGAAAAAACGCCTTAAGCGTCTTAGCAGCCCTATCCATAAACAGCAGCTACCTGACCATGGATGGGTGAAAATCCATTCAGCCATCGAATCCTTGACTTGAGGCACTTGAGCAAGCCTCTTCGTCATCCCTCTTACTTAGAAGGAAATCCTATGAAACTATATATTCGACAAGGAATCAGTACCCCCATACTCGACTTCCTTGTTGAGGAGTTTTATCAGGTTGCAAAGGCATTATAGCATGTCTTAAGTCGCTTGAAAAGAGTATAGACTCATTTTTTGTAGAATTATGCACTTTTTTGACAATCGCCGATTTCGCTAAAGTTTTGGATGTTTTTTAGAAATAAATTAGGACAGAATTATCAGTCATATCATCCGCCTATATTCCTTGTAAAATAAAGATTATCCTGTTTTTGAACTAGAGCTCTAGCCAGGCTAACATACTTAATAATATTGAAAATTTCTTTTCACCATTCAATATTCTAAATTTGTATGTATACACAGATAATTGTATAGACTTTAATCCGATTTGTCGCGAAGTTTCACTCACGGCTCTCAATCGTGTCCGAACGCAAAAAAAGAGACCTGGCTACCGCCCGGCCCCTTTGTCTTCAAGTTTGTCTTTAACGCCCGCTACCATGCTACGACCAAAGCCCTTAATATGAGCTAGAAGGCCTAATAGACTGTCCCAATAAGTATCATCACCGCGCACCGCCAACATGACGGTCTCGCTCCCCATGTAAGCAGCCAGGAAAATCAAGAGGCTATAGACCAGATTGAGGACTTGCACACCTGTACCTACCTCATGCTGCCAGTAACCCCAGACTTCTTGAACGGCATAAAGAGCTAGGATCAAAAGCAAATACCAAACTGCCTTCTGCCATTCAGGCGTGAAACGTGATTTGCGGCGCAACAAAAGATAGCCCGCTACACCCGTTAAGATAATATTTACAGTCACTAGTAAGAAGTTCAGCATCTTACTCCCTCCTCGCATCATATCTTTCTCTACTTCTAGTATAGAAAGTTTAGGCTTCCTAGGCAAGGAAAACTTTGGGCCAAGGCCAAAAATCAGTCTCTAGACCGAGCTTTTGTCCAGTTTAAAACTACTTGTAGGTTTTTTCATAATCTCCTCCTATTTTGATGCGTGCTAGTTGCCTTTTTATGCAAAATTGCTATAATGATGATAGTATACTTGCGCACAAGGAGCAACAACATGAAAAAGGCAAAACTCTTCGCCCATATTATTCTTATTCTATTAGCTATCGGGACAGTAGATGTCCTAGCCAACTTCAGTGGCTTAGATCTCTTGACCCATCTCGATTCCTGGGTAGGTCGGCGCCCCGACCATATCTCTGCGCCTAATGAGTCTAGCCGCGAGTCGTCTAAGGACTCCTCCTCTAGCGACAGCTCTAAGGAATCCTCTGAATCCAAATCGGAAAGCTCCTCTTCTAGCTCATCCTCTTCCTCTAGTTCTTCCTCATCTGAATCCTCTTCGTCATCTAGCCAATCCTCCGAATCCCGGCCAGGAACCCAAGACAACGATGACCAAGATTCTCCAACCAGTCCAAACACCCGTCAAAACGACGACTACACAGCGCCAGCTACACCGGCTACACCGGCGCCAAACCCAGACCCAGTCACTCCGCCAACACCGGCGGACCCAGTGGTCGAACCCCAACCAGACCCAACACCTGACCCAGCCCCACCAGCCGATGGCGGCGGCGTTGATGGTGCGGGGGAATAGCTAACTGGATTAAGAATAAAACTGCCTAAATACGCTAGTAATTACCATATGACCCCTAGCAGTCAAATAAAGCACGTTATATTTCTATTTTAAAAGGAGAAAACAATGGATTTTATTCACGCTTTAATCATGTTCATTTTGGCACTTTCCTTTACAGGGGGACCAACACCTACAAATCAAGCTACATCAAACAACACAGATGCTCTCCAATCCTTATTTAGTGGAGAAAATGCTCTGAGAGGCTTTATTGAAACGGATGAAGGGATTATCTTTAATCCAATTTACCGAAACGCGGCCGGACCAGCTGATAATCCGACTAATAGTCCAAGTTCACCATCTTCTGAATCAGTTTTTGACTACTTTGACAGTGACGATGGCGCTCCAGATCCGGATCCTAATGCTAGTTGGTATTATTATTATGACGCCTCTGATCCAGAAAAAGATACCTGGCGTTACGGAATTCAAGAGGAGGATAGTCAATAAACAGACTCTCCCCTCAATATCCAGGAAACCCAATATAGGAAAAAGGCCTAATCCTTAATGGATTAGGCCTTTTTAAAAACTTCACTCACTATTAAGCTTAATATAGCCATATTGAAATTTAAACTCATTCCTTAATTTTTAGCCTTCTCCTTATAGTCTTTGACAGCTTTCTGGTAGAATTCTAAATCTCTCATGACCAGAATATTGAAGCGGAGATTCTTGCTCTCCTTGTCGCCGAAAGTTCTGATTGCCACGCCGACCTTATCATTCTGGATGAGAACAAAACTGTCTTTTCCTACTTGAGGATCAGCCAACAGTTTCTTAAGCTCGCTCGTCTCTTCAAGCTTGAGCACTTTTAGGTAGGCAAGTAAAGCTTCCTTAGTTCCCAAGGTCAGGCTATAGCCCAACGTCTTGCCATCCGGACTCGCAATAATACCTTCCTGATCTTCGCTAATCTTATAGTACTTGACAGATCTGCCATCTTCTAATGTAATTTCATCGGCATCTTGGAGATGTGTGTTCTTAATTAAGTTCATATAATTCTTATAAGAAGCTTCCGTATCATCGTTAATCAAGCTCTCTACCTTAGCAAAGTGGTCAGTATATAAGTTAACTAGCAAATCCAAGGCTTGATCTGCTTGTTCTTGGTCAGCTGGCTGACTCACCTTTACAAAAAAAGCTAAATCACGATAAATCCGGATACCAAACTGCCCTCCGAAGGCAAATACTTGGACAATTGCCTTGTCATTCTTAAGAATTAGGACCCGCCCCTGGAATTTGTCAGGACTTGTCAGCATCGACTCTAACTCACTGGTTGGCTCAATAGCTAAAAGCTGCTAAATAGCCTTTAATAGCCTCGGCAGAAAGTTGATCAAAAAGCATAACCAAGTGTTTGCCCCGTGGTGCTACCAAAAAAGGCAGCCTTATTATCCTTATTATCTCCTGTTCGATATAACAAATAGTCAACCTGAGATGACCAGGTTTCTTTCTTAGCCGGAATGCGCTCCGTGGCCTTGATAAAGTCCATGTATTGATTATAAGACTTCTCCACATCATCGGTAATTAAGCCCTCTACTTGCGTAAAGTAGTCCTTGTATTCCTCAGCTGTTTGAGGTCCAGACTCCGCTCTGGCAAGGCTAGGCACCATAAGCACGAGGGCGAAAATGGCGAGTAGTAGTTTTTTCATTGGGTCACTTCCTTTATGGGGATTCTCTTTCAATTATAGCATGTAATTTGTAGAGAGGGATATCCTCGCTTTCACAGGCACTTCCGAATAGCCTGCGCCAGACCCTCAGGATTTTCCCAAGCCATTGAGTGGCCCGCATTTGGCACTACTTCAATTTTCACACCCTGCTCTTGCAACTTCTCAAAATCAGGGTCGGGTAGTGTTTGTTCGCCGAAAATAAAATACTTTGGAAAGTCAAATTGATACAAGAGCTGTCTCCAAGAGACTTGACCACCTTGAACCGCATTTCGAGATATTTCGAATGCCGCCTTTGGCAGCCAATTTCTTAAAGTTGCTAGCCAAGTTGTATAACCTGCTTGTTGGTAGTAGACCAGCTTCTTGGCGAATTCCTGCTCCAAGTGGGTCTGATCCAGACTCGCAATATCAAAACTGGCTGCCCCATCTGAACTTGGGTCTAGATTCGATTCACTTAATATCAGCTTCTTGACGCGCTTGCTAATCAAATTGCATAATTCGATAGCGACAGCGCCGCCTAAACTATGGCCGAACACAATCACTTGATCTAGCTTCAAATCTTCCACAAACTCACTTAAATATTGAGCATGAGCCTTAACACTGTATTCAAAATCCAAGGGCTTATCGCTGTAACCCGCGCCCAACAAATCAATCAGAATGATTCGCTGGCTAGGCCCCAGCATGGCAGCTACTTCAATATAGTCAAAAGAACTGGCGCAGCCTAAACCATGTATGAATAGGATCGGTGTCCCCTTGCCATAAATTATGGTAACGAATGGTGTATTCAGTCTCCCTAATTCTGTACTCTCTCATTTCTAGTTCCCCCATTCTAAATGATGTATGACTTGACACTAAAGCCTACCATCAAAATGATAGAAGGCTTTTTGTATCATTCAGTTAAATTACTTTGCTTGCGATTATACCCGCTCAATATGAGACTTGAAATATTTCTCTTGAAATCTAACAGCTTCTTCAATTTCTTCTACTGTATATTTTGTTCCTATTGGAGCAACAACCCATTTTTCTTCAACGTCATCGTCCCTTTTGATAACTGCAATTAATTCTCCCTCATATTCATCTACTGCTTTATCAACGCCAAGTACATACACATCTTGTTCTTCTCCATCAGGAGCGATTATTCCTTCAACATAACCATAATTGATTGGATAAATATGTTCCGGATAATCAGGGTGAGAACTCCCTAGTGGACGATCTATTTTAACTTTTAAAACTTTGCCAATCATATTATCTCCTCCACAAATTCAGGTTTGTCACCCACTATTTCCACAAAAGCCTCCCACCAAAAAGGATAGAAGGCTTTCTGTATCATTCAGTTAAATTACTTT
>BNJT01002763.1_pt1 | contig 74955 bp, 82 predicted proteins | sample 8540491 | NCBI WGS metagenome assembly BNJT01 (sample SAMD00202455, study PRJDB9452) | human saliva metagenome | host: Homo sapiens | reverse complement strand
CACCGAAGTTATTGCATTAGCCTTGTCGGGTAAAACCCTGACCTGCCGGAAATTAAGAAATGATTTGGGAGCTGGGTCTGGGCTGGAGACCCAGAGTTGTAATGCCGCAGAAGATACCGGCTATTTGCACGGTAGGACGGAAAAGACCCTCGTGGAGCTTTCACGTAGTTTGGCATTGGGTTCTTACCGCATGTGACAGGGATAGCTGGGAGACTGCGAAGCCAAGGCGGTCAGTCTTGGCAGAGTCGCCGTTGCCAGTTACCAACCATATATGTGCCGTCGGAATTCTAATCTGGAAACGGGAGAAAGTGCTAGATGGGCAGTTTGATCTGGGGCAGTCGCTCCTAAAGAGTAACGGAGGCGTTCAGTTGTCCTAGGCTGATGGAAATCAGCCTAAGAGTGCAAAACGTATAAGGAGCTTGACTGCAAGACTGACGGGTCGAGCAGGCACGAAAGTGGAGTTAGTGATCCGGCGGTTCCGAATGGAAGGACCGTCGCTCAACGGATAAAAAGCTACCCTGGGATAACAGGCTGATACTTCCCAAGAGTCCATATCTGACGGAAGTGTTTGGCACTCGATGTCGAGCCTGTCTCATCCTGGGGCTGGAGAAGGTCCCAGGTTGGGCTGTTCGCCCATTAAAGAGGCACGCAGCTGGGTTAGAACGTCGTGAGACAGTTCGGTCCCTATCCACTGCAGGCGCTTGAGCACTGAAAAGATCTGACCTTAGTACGAGAGGACCGCTGACAGACCTCTGATGTATCAGTTGTCACGCCAGTGGCACGGCTGAGTAGTCACGTCTGGAACGGATAACCGCTGAAAGCATCTAAGCGGAAGCCGGCTTTGAGGATGAGTGCCGCAGTATCCATGGAGAAACATACGGTCGATATACTAGGGTGCAAGCGCAGCAATGCGTTCAGCTGACTGGTACCACATTACGTATGCTTTTTATGTAGTCTTTTGCTTCTGCTATTTATTTCATTGCCTTAGGCAATGCAATCTATTCAAAGTTTGGTGATCTATGGCGGCAGGGATACACCCTGGTCAGTATTTCGAACCCGGCAGTTAAGTCTCCTCGCGCCATGACGTCTTGGATTCGTCCCGGGAAAATAGAAGCCGCCAAACTCTTTCTGCTACCGAGCTCAGCCGGTTAGAGCATCTGACTCAGTTAATCAGAGGTGGTGGTCTGAGTCAACCGGGGACGCTAGCCTTTTTATACCCCTTTATCATCTAATTTCTCCCTCGAAGTGCTCATTATACAGCTCTTCCATAAAGTAAACTATAGTGAATTTATAGTAAAAACTAGTTTAAAATAGAACTCCAAAAATTACTGACTATTTTACCTCAAACTATAAAATTATATAATTTCTATCAGTTCAATTTTAAATAGGTTCGAGTACAATTAAAGGATTTTTGTATTTTCATTTTCTAAAGTATTTTATATTCTCATTACCTATTAGCTTGCGGTCGTCTAAGTCATGAGCTTTTTGTTTTGAATATAATTAAAATAGTTCTAAGACTGTTCCGTGTGTTACAATTAAAATATTTCCGTATTCTATGGTTAGACCTGAGTAAAACCTTTTTAAAAACGTTCTAATCCATCTTTTAGTTCTTCTCCTTTTTATATTTTTAGCAGTATAGTATATCGTAAAAAGTAATTATGAGCTTCTTCTGCATTTTATAAAAAATCTCTTTGAAAATTCATTCCTTGCCATTCTCCAAAGTTGATTGTATTTATTTAATTCAGACAGTTTATAAAGTGTTAATTTTTCATTTTATTATCAAAAATTATTATTTTGTAAAATTATTTTAGCAGTAGAAATTGTTCTCCTAGTTCACTAGTATAAACTTCTTCGAATTTTATATTTTTAAGCTCTGATGCGTTTTTCTGATATTCCTTCTGGTGTAAGTGGTGAATTTAATTGTCCTGAAATTTCTTTCTAATACGTTCCATTCTGTTTGCCCGTGTCTTACAATATATAGTTTTTAATTTGTTATCCATATTTTTATATGGGATATCTATAAGATGAAAATAAATTTTTACTAATATAATGCTGTATACTTATTTGTTTGGTAAATATTTTCTTTTATGAGTGAAATCTATTGAAAATAGTATTGATTTTATTTCTTAATTTATATAGTTATCCAAAAAGTTTATTTTTAAAATCAATAGATATTATTTTTATTGATTTTATAGATGTAGTAAAATATGTAGAATTTATGACTTGATATTTCTATTTATCTTATAAGATAGCTCCTTGTATTCCTTTCTGTCATTTTATTTTATACTAATTTATTTTTGGAATAATAGATATTTCATGAATTTGTAATTATATAATATTAATTAAATATTTTGATTTTTCTGTAATTATGCTCAACTTGCTTGAAATTTGAAATGATATGTTAAATTAATAAAATTAGTTATACAGGTATATTTTTATTTTAAAATAGAACTAAGATATTTTTGTTTATTTTATAAATTTTTCAATGTATATTATTAGTTTAGATTTAAAATTTTTATTATTATTTTTGTTTCAAGTGAAGTTTAGCATTGAATTTTGAGAAAATCATAATTTTCTAAATTTTGTAACTTAAGAGTGTTTTATTTATTGAAAAAGTTGATTAATATTGTAAATCTTAATAATGAATAGAATATCAGATTTTTATTTATTGTAAAGTTTATAAATGTTTTATCTATATTTATTTTATAGTTTGATTTGTATTATAGTGTTTGAAGTATTATTTTCTATGTTAAATAGTGATTTATAAATTTTGAGATTATATTACATACTATTTTAATAATAGGATATAGTTATAAATACTACTTTTATTTGGTTAGTATTATTAGAAAAATATATTGAATAAATTGTAAATAATATTTGCAAAAGTTAAAATTACTAGTGTAATAATAAAGTAGTGTAATCAAATGTATTTGATAGATACTCAAAAATTATGAAACGATTAGGGAAAGGGAAATTAAATGATTTGGATAATTGTAGAAACAAAGGATTCCAGAAGTATTTTTAGATGAAGTTTTGGAAAGTTCAGGAAGATGAAATTATTGTGAGTACGCTACTGAGTATGGTGGAAAAATTACTTGAAGATGTGGCTAAAAATGGAAAAGTGCATGTACTTTTCAGAAAGATTGAAATGTACTTGCAGATTGAAAGCATGATTTTTAGAAAAGAAGATTGACTTAATTATTGATGCTAGCCATCCATATGCACAGAAATATTAGTAATACTGTTATTTCAATGGTAAGTTATTTGAATGAAAAAGAGCGCGAAAAAGGAAAAGAGATAAAATATGTAAGATTTGGAAAGAAAATGGTTGATTATGGAAAGTGAAAATGTATTTAAGTTCAAAAATTTACAGGAAATAATTATATATAAATAAAGTGGAAAATAAGAATGTTCTAAGTACATTAGGATCTAACACTTTAGAAGAAATAAAGAAATAAGAGAGAATAAATAATTTGTTTGTTAGAATTTTACCAACGACAACTTTCAATACAAAGTGCTGAAGAGCTTGGATATTTACCTAAAAATATAATTGCAATGCAGGGACCATTTTCTAAAGAAATATGAATATTGCGATGTTAAAAGGATTTTAAGATTGATTATCTTATATACAAAAGGAAAGCGGTGAAACTGGGGGAGAACTTCAAAAGTTGAAGCATGTCAGAATGTGGAGTAAAAATTTTAGCAATAAAACGTCCAGTATTAAATTATGGAATATTTTTCCATACAATTGAGGAAATTACTAGAATATATTGTAAAACTTGTTTTAAAGTTTTAGTGAAGAATAGTAGAAATAAATTATACAACTAGTATATTTTCTATTATTACATTTTAATCATTTTAAAATATTAGATTTTATTCTTTTTGAAAAATTTTCTATGAATTTATTATTTTATCGAGTTTAGTATAATAAATTTTTTAAAAGTAAGAATAGCTTTTAATAAAAATAATAAAGCTTTCTTGATTATTTAGATTTATTGTTTATTTTCTTTCTAGTGTAGTAATAATGTGCCTAGATGTTGATTTATGGTTATACTTGATTAGAGTAAAAATATGAAAAAGGTGAAGAATTGGCTGTAGAATGAGCTAATCTTTTATTCTGATTTAAGCTGAAAATTACTATATTTGAAGTTATAAATTAGAAGTGCATAAGGAATATAGAGTAATATAAGAATGTATATTTGGATAGAGATACAATCATGTGGAAAGAGTTGCTAAAATGTGCTGTGGAACTTGCAAAAATTTATAATGTAGATATGGAAAAAGTTGCAGCTTCAGCTTGGCTTCATGATGTGGCAAAATGACTTGTCAGTTATGATTGACTTGACTAAGGGTAAAATATCCCAAGTAGAGAATAAGATGTCAGACGTCTGGCAGCTGTGTCATGGATTTGCAGGAGCTGAGTTTGTACGGCAAAACTATGACTTGTTTGGAATTGATGATGAAGAAATTTTGGATGGAATAAAACATCACACGATTGGTAAAAGAAAATATGAGTACACGTTTAAGATTGTTTATCTTTCAGATGCGATTGAGGAAGGGAGAAGCTGGGAAGGTGTATGACAGCTAGAGAACTTACAAAAACTGACGTAGATAAGGCAATAAAATTTGAAATTGAGGAAAAATTAAAATATTTACTTTCAAAGGATTCAATTATTCATCCTAATATTATAAAATTTAGAAATTCAATAAATAGCAAATCAACTCTAAAATTATCAAATTTAATCTAAAAATAAAAATTGATTTAAAATATATCTGAAAATTTATTTTCAATTTATAGGTATATTTTATTAGAATTTTTATAATTTAGACTAATACTAAATTTTATTAAAAATACAAATTATATTAATTATAAGAAGTTCTTAATACTTGACTTGTTAAAATAATAGTACTACAAAATTTATGAAGTATCATTATTTAAATGACAGAATAGTATAATTTGATGTATTGAATAAGACAGAGGGTAAAATATGGGAAATAAACAGATAAAAATATTGAAAAATAGCGATAAAAATTTCATAAGGGGATTTAGTGGATTACAATATAGAAATGAAAAACTCGGAGAAATAGAACCTGCAAGGGAAGAGCGTGAATTAAAATATTTGCAACAAGTACTAGCAGAGTATGAGTTTACTTTTCAGGAAATATTGCAGTTGCTTGAATGGAGCCAGAAAAACGGAAAATGTATGAAAGCAACTTTTTAAGTGCATGGAAGAAAGTACGATATTTATTTGAAAAGGAATGGAAGATACACCTTGCCTGAGAAGGAAGGGTTTAGTAGAAATTTCGATTTCTAACGGAAATTTCGGATTTCTTGATATTAATGGAGAGGCTAGCGTCTTTTATTCCCGGAGCTTATTTAGAATACAGCTATGAATGGAGATACTGTTTTGGTACGTATTTTGAAGGAAAGTTCAGATGGAAAAGAAACGTGAGGAAGTTTACAAAGTTGTAAAAGAAATCGATGTTATTGTTTATGTTTTTGAGCATAATTTTAAGTTTTGGATTTGTAGCGTCCAAGAAATTCTCGAAAGATATTTATATTCTGAAAATTGATAAAAGGTGCAAAAACTGAGATTTAGTGGCTGTAAAAGGTGGATTTCTGGGGAGATGAGGAAAGAAAAGCCTGAAGGAGAGATTGTAAGTGTTCTGAAGTCCCTATGATACAGAGGCACTAATTTTCATCATTGCTTTTGAATGAAGGAATTGAGGAGAAATCCAAAATGAAGTCTTGCAGGAACTGGACAAAAGTGATGAGGATTTTCTCGGAAGAACTAAAAAATCGAAAAGATTTGCGGGACCTTGATATTATACAATTGACGGCTCTGATGCGAAGGATTTAGATGATGCAGTTTATGGGAAAACAGAAGATGGGTATAAACTTTTTGTAAGTATTGCCGATGTTTCTTACTATGTACGGGGAAAATAGCAGAGATTGATACAGAAGCATTGAAGCGTGGAAAACTCAATTTATCTTGTGACAGGGTAATTCCTATGTTGCCAAGAAAAATTGTCAAATAATTTATGTTCACTTAATCCAAATGAGGATAAAACCTGACTTTTACTGTGAAATGGATTTGGATAAAAAGGTAAAGTTGTAAGAAATGATTTTTACAAATCGGTTATAAAATCTAAATATAGAATGACTTGCGAGAAATGTGAGGTACAATTTTGGATGAAAGAATCTAGAAGAATATCGAGAATCTATATGATAAATAGAGAAAATTGATGAAATGCTTATATGCTGGAATTATCTAAAATCGTCAGAAACAACAAAAAGAGACGTAGGAGCATTGATTTTGAATCACCTGAGATAAAGGTGTAGTCTTAGATGAGAATAAAGCCGTAAAAAGGACATCGTGTTGCGTTCTAGAGGGAAAGCTAGAAAGAGTTATTTGAAGACTTTATGGTTAGTGCAAAGTGAGAACTGGCGGAAAAACTTTCTGAAGAAATCCATGCAATTTACAGAGTCCATACGAAGATCCTGATAAGGCGAAAGTCTCAAGCGTTAAATGGTGAAACACTCACAAATTTGGATATTCCTACAAAGGATTGGAAGAAATGCATCCTGTGCGAAATTTCAGAACAAACATAATAGAAAGAACGACAGGACTGCCAGAAGGGTATTTGATTCACAAACTGATTTTTAGGCAGTGCAGCGTGCAAGATATGCCAACAAAAATCTGGGGACATTTTTGGTCTTGCTTCTAAAATATTATTTGTAATTTTCCATCACTGATACGTCGTTATTCTGACTTAATTGTTCAGAATGCTTGGATGTCTCGATTGAAAAATTCTATGAACGAAAAGAAAAGGCTAAATATGGAGCTAATTTTGCACAGCAATTGCCCCAAGTATTTTCGAGAACTGAAAGAATAGCGGATAAATTGAAAGAAGACAGTGTAAAAATCAAATTGAATTTGAGTATATGTAAGATAAAATAGGACAAGTTTATATTGCTAGATCTAGCGGGATGAATAAAAATAAGATATGTAGTGGAACTAGAAAAACTACATAGAAGTAGTTTCTGTTACAACAGCACCTGATACTATGATGAAGAAAAACTTTGAAATCATAGATAAAAAGAAATAATGAGTCCTATACTATAGGGAAGCACAATGAAAGTAAGTGTTGTAAGTGCAAGTTATACAAAAATGAGAAAATTGAGGTCATACACTTATGTGGAAGAAAGAGCAAAAATCGAGGAGGCTGAAGAGGAATAAAAGAATATTAAAGGAGGGAAAATGCCAGCATTAGGCTAGAAATAGGCTTTTCACACGATTATTTCATAGAAGATAAGCTGGAAGCAGGTATTGAACTTTGTAGGAACGGAAGTGAAAATCTATGAAAGCTGGAAAAAGTCAGCATAAAGGAAAGTTTTATAAGAATTATACGGATGAAGTTTTTGTAATGAATATGCATATTACACCTTATGAATTTGAAATATTAATAATGTGAGGAATCCGTGTGAGAAAATTGCTCAGATAGATGTGAAATAAAGAAATGGAGTGAGAAAATCAAAGAACAAAAGCTACACTATTGTTCCAATTTCAGTTTATACAAAGCAAAGGCTTTTGTAAAATGGAAATAGGGCTTGCAAAGGTAGATACACGATAAAAGGGAATCGCTGAAAAGAAAAAGATATTGATAGGATATGAAAGAAAAATTCAAAAGAACTTTTTGGAAGATAGATAGAATAAAATATTTTTAATAGAAAATAGACAATAATATACAAATTAAAGTAAAAATTATTTGTTTTAATAATACATTTAGAAGAGGTTGATGATGCTCTTTTATTTTATAAAAATTTTTGAAAAGTTACTGACTTTAGTGTATATCATTGTTAGCACGAGTAGGCATCACATAGAGAATCTTGATACAGAGAGTACATTTCCTGAATGAACTTGTTAAATGAACATAAGCCAAAACAGTGGTGCTGGCAAACGTGGCTCTGGGACTAAAACAAAGGAAATGCAAATATTGCAATGGATATCTAGGGTAGCAACAGGTGAAAAAGTCAAAAAGAAGCAATTAATGAAACCTAAGCACCAGCAGTCAGAGCAGTCAGTGTAGCTTTACAGCCACTTGAGACTTACTGTGCATAAGTAGATCCTTTTGTAATAGAAGGTCTTGATGTATCGCTTGCAACATATCTACATAGTGACCATATAGATGTAAAATGTTGCGGCGGCAGTTGTATTGTCCAGAAGCAAAATTCGTAGGACCAAAAACATGTATTGAAATTTGAGAAAATGGGGAGTGCCTCAAAGATAGACTGGGTACAAAGTAAAACCAGGAGATGAAATTATAATAAAAGATGCAAAAATAGCATTGGAATCATTTGACAGAACTATGCTTTTCAACAGTTGCCTGAAGATGTAACATTAAAAGGAAATTTACTGCCTGATATGGATGAAATGGCAGTAAACTATTTAGTTGAAACAACAGGTGGAAATATTTTCCAATGCAGGAGATTCACACCATTCAAACTATTTTGTAAAACATGGAGATGAAAATAAAGTAGATGTGGTGATTTGAGGATATAGAGCAACCCAAGAGGAATGACAGATAAATTCGACTTTCAGATGCTAAGTAGCTGAAAGAATTGAAAGACACAAGTTATTATACACGCTTCATCATGATATTTGGTCTAACTTTATGCCAGATCCAAAGAGAACACATTACGTGGAATTATAGAAAGACAGAATGAAGTATAGATCAAGCTCATATATATAGCAGCCTGAGGGAAATTTGTATTCTGATGCAAAGATGATATGAATATGTACAGAAGAGGATTTAGAAAGACGCATTATAAATAGAACCTGATTTGCCATTCAAATCATTCTTGTAGGAAAATTAAATATATGGATATTTGATAAAAATGAAATTATTATATATATAAGGGAGAAAAATCTTGAATTTATTAATGGCAATTGGAACATGGTTTGACAAAATATTTTAACTAAGCCAGAATTTTTGTAGGTTTACTGGTTTTTGTTGGATATTTGTTCTTAGGTAAAAATATACGAGGCAGTTGGAGGGTTTATTAAGGCAACTGTAGGATACATGAGTATTGAATGTCGGCGGAGGGCTAGTAACAGCGTTTGAGTTCAATATTAGCGGCATTAAAAGACTAAATTTGAATTAAAGTCTGCTGGGTATAGATCCCACTGGATTACAGCTGTGATGAAGCGATATATTATTAACAGGATTCGTCTAAATCTAACTTTGGGCAGCGGCTGTTATGATGGCAATTTTATAGGATTTTGTTATAAATATACTATTAGTGTTATTTTAGAAAATTTACTAAAAGTAAGAACATTGTTCACTAACAGGGCATATTATGCAACAACAGGGCTTCTACAGCAGCTTGATGATATTCTTCCCTGTTTCCTCAGTTCCAAAATAGGGAGTAATATTACAGGAATTTTTGCAGAATATATTGGGCAGTTGGATCAAACTTATCAGTGGTGGCAACTCAGAGATTAACAGAAAAATGCTGATTTGCAATAGGGCATCAACAAATGTTTGCTATATGGGTGGCAGATAAACTGCACCAAAAATAGAAATCCTAAAAGAAACTGGATGATTTGAAATTGCCTAAATGGTTATCAATGCTCACGATGATATTGTTGCAATAGGACTTATACAGATAGTATTCTTTGGAATAATAATGTGGGTATTAGTACCCCTGAATTCTTTACTGCGAAATTTGGTAAATGTATTGTTGAAAATAGTGTACAGACTTGTCCAGTTATAAACCTAATGGTGTTGCAGCAGGAGCATTTGATCCTAAAAACATCTTTGGTACTTATATTGTTTCAACAACATTATTGTTTGCAGTATATTTAATAATTTTGAAAACAGGAGTTAGAATGTTCATCCAGAATTGACAGTATCATTCCAAGAGTATTTCAGATAGGCTACAGCCTCGATCAGTTTGCTCTGCAGATGGGTGCGGGCTTCATGGATTTGGATCACAAGTGCTGTATTATTCGGATTTTTAGCGGAACAATGGCTCAACGTATTTCTAACAGCTTAGGATTATACATTCAAAGTCGCCTGTATTTATTATAGCAGGATCTCGTTCCAGTGTTCTTGATAGTGCAACATTGCTGTGTATGCTGATAAACGTGAGCAAGAGCACGTATCTATTATCAGCCGTATCGGAGTACGGCAGGTACTATGCGGAGCTGGTAGCTGTAGCCGTCATTCCGCTAAAAGGTGGATGGCACGGAAATATCGGATCAAAGACTGGTGTGGCCTTTGCTCAAAGGATCGGTAATGAAACATTTTAGGAGTAATTGGATATGTATTGGTAAATGCCAATGCCTATACTCCTCAAATTCAATATGCAAAATCTAAAAATAAAGACGCTATTATGAAGGACAGTTTGTAGATTTAGAAGAAAATTAAAATAGGAAAGTGAGTGAATAATACGAGAAATAGTATTAGCAGTTCTGGTGGAAGTGGAATGGAACAAGGATGAGTGAAGGTAAAAGTTGGAAAAGTTTTGCAAAACTGAGTGAGACAGGCAGATGTAAATTCATGCAGTTCAGGAGAAGCAAATCAGGACTTTCAAATTATGATCAAGTTCTTGCCTAACTATATCCATCTGAATTAAAAGGTGGACCAAATATAAAAAGTAATGGGTACTAAACTTACTTGATGGGTAAGATTGCAAGTAAAATTGACAGAAGCTGGAATAGCTTAAAAATAGAAGTTGAGAGGAGATTTTTATGAATTTGCTGGATTCTGAAAGAAAATAATTCTGTTGGGGTTACAGCAGGAGGCAAATAATTGGGAAGAAGCAATAAAGTGTGTATGAAACCTCTTTTGGAAAAACAATTGATAGAGGAAAATACTAGAAAAATATAATAAAAAGAACAAAAGGAGTTAGGTCTTTACATTTTAGCTCTGCGATTGTAATGCCACATGAACGTCCTAGAATGGGAGTTAATAAAAATTCTTTCAGTCTTGTTACGTTGAAAAAGCCAGTACTTTCCAGACGGACAGGAAGTGGACATATTAATTGGACTGCGGCTGAAAAGTGATGAAGTTCATGCAGGAGAAGCAATACCTCAAATTGTAATGCTTTTTGATGATGAAGATGTTTTTGATAAGAGAGGCTAAAACATCACAAGATATTTATAACTTGATAGAAGAAAAAGCATAAATATATAAAAACCACTTTTAAAATTGCTCAAAACTCTTTCTTAAATAATTTTTAAGAGTTTGAGTATATTTTAAAATGCAAATATGAAATGGAGGAGTGATGGCAAACCATTATTACAAGTTGCACTTGATCATTCGGATTGAAAAGGTCAAATAAAAGCAGCAGTATCAGTTGACAAGAGTTGATGTAATAGAAGCTGGGACAGTGTGCTTGCTCATGTTGGGAGTGAATTAGTCAAGTGTTAGAAATTTATTTCGATAAAATAAAGTGGCAGATACAAAATGTGCAGATGCAGAACGATTGCTAAAAAATAATTGCACGTGGGAGTGACTGGATGACTTGTATCTGTTCTGCAACACCCGTAATGAAAGCGGCTTTAAAAGCCATAAAAGGAAAGAGCGTGGAGAGCGTGGAGAAATTCAAGTGGAACTGTATGGTGACTGACTTATAACAAGCTCAGCTTTGGTTAGATGCGAATTAAATCCAGGCTATTTACCATCAAAGCAGGGATGCCTTGCTGGCTGAGAAACTTAGGAGAAAAGGACTTGAATAAAGTCAAAAATTAATTGAAAATGGGGATTTAAAGTTTCTGCAACAGGTGGACTTAATACTGATACACTAAAAATTATTTGAAGGTGTAGATGTGTTTACTTTATTGTAGGGCGTGGAATTACTGAAGCAGATGATCCTGCGAGCTACCAGAGCTATTTAAAGTAGAAATCGATAAATACTGGAAAATAGAGGAATAATATGAAGGATCTTAATAAATTAAATTTAGGAATATATGAAAAGGCTCTTCCTAAAGATATTAACTGGGTTGAGGAAATAAAACCTGTAAAGAATGCGGATATGATTTTTGTGGAAATTTCTATAGATGAAACTGATGAAAAGGCTTGCAAGACTGGATTGTCCATGACGAAATAAACAAAATTCATAAGGTATTACAGATAATGCGTTAGAATACCGTCAATGTGCTTTAGTGGACATAGAAGATTTCCTATGGGAAGCTATGGATGAAAAGACTAGGAAAGGCTATGGAGCTTTTGGTGCAAAAGGCAATAATGCAGATAAAACAAATTAGAACGATTCAAAATGGCTGGATATGATGTTTTGATTATGAAAAAGAAATGAGCAGACTATATTTTACTGAAAATTTGAAAAAGGCAGTAGAATGGCATCTTCGAACAACGTAACACTATCAATAGAAATTATGGATCACCCATTTTATCAATTCCATTACAAAAATATATGGAATATGTGGATATACTTAAATCTCCATGGCTAAAAGGGTTTATCCAGATGTAGGAAAACCTGACAGCATACCTGAAAAATGACACGCTGAAGGAATTGGAATTAGGAATAAAAATGGAGAAATACAGGAATTCATTTAAAGGATACTTTAGTAGTGACTGATACTTTTGAAGGAAATTAGCAGTTCCTTTTGGAGAAGGTGTAGATTTTCCAAAAGTAATATTAAAAGAATTAAATTATAAAGGACCTTTTTTAATAGGAAATGTGGACTGAAAAATCAGATGATCCAATTGAAGAAGTAGGCAGCAATGGATGTTGATAAAATGAAGGAAGGTGGATTTATCTAATGTTGGAAAAATTAAAGGAGCAAGTATTTAAGGCAAATTAGAATTGCCAAAAAGGGCTGGTATTATTTACTCGAAATGTGCGGAATTGACAGAGATCTGATTGTCATAAAACCTAGTGGTAGTGGACTGTGAAACAAATGAAAGTAGAAGAGTAGGTAGAGTTGGATTTTAGATGGAAATGTTGTGAAGGTGATTTTAAATCCTCATCAGATACTCCTGACACATATTGAGGCTTTATAAAAAGTTTTCTTCTAATAGAGGAAATAGTTCATACTCATTCAACAAATGCTACAATTTGGGCTCAAAGCGGAAGGGATATTTCCACATACGGGACAACATAGCTGATTATTTCTATGGCTCAATACCTAAGAAGAAAAATGACAAAGAGAAAATCACAGGAGAATATGAAAAAGAAACAGGAATCAGTACTAGAAACTTTTGAGAAACCTAAATCCACAATATATTCCAGGAAGTTCTTGTAAATAGTCACGGACCTTACATGGGGGATCCTGATGAAGCTGTTTATAATTCTATTTGTATTGGAGGGCCAGTATGGCAATGTTTACTGAAATGGTAAACAAAGATATAAAGTTAATGCAACAGGAGTTACTAGATAAGCATTTCTTGAGAAAACATGGAGCGAATGCTTATTATGGACAAAAGAAAAATAATTTATAGACCGCATTTTGTTGTGTAGTAAAAAGTTTCAGCAGTTCACAAAATCATAAAATTATGATATTATATTTCTATATGAATAAATTGATAAGGTGAAAACAAATGGAAAATGACAGTATAAAACTAACTCTAATCTTGTAGAAGCATTAGGCATTATATAAAAATAAAAAGACTACATATAGGACTAAGAGAAATGGCACAGAAATGCTAAAAATCAGTCCAGCTTATTTATCTAATCTGGAATCAGGCGTTACATACATGACAAATCCTCTCTACTTATTGCAAAATCTTAAAGATAGATCATCTGAAACTATTTAAAAACTAATAGGACACACAGATAAGGATATAGTCAGATTTGAAAAAGGAGCTTACTAATGAGATAATAGGAGGAATTTTTCAGATGCCAAATATCGGAGAAAGAGTTAGGAACTCATGGATATGAATTCAGATAGAGCTACTCAAAGCAGTATATAGAACTCGCTAAATATAGTACGCTTTTTGTAAAAATGAAGGAGTTTCACATTTTAGGTGGTTGCTCCCTTTTATATGGAATTGATAAAAATAACTGAATTTTTATCTTAATTTTTCAGGAATTGACTCATAGGTAAAACTGCTTTAAAAACTAAACTCAAAAAGGCGATGACTATTTTACTCAAACCTCAAATCAATATAATTTTTAGTAGTTTAATTTTAAATAGGGTTTTTGAGTATAATATAAAAATATTAATTTATAGGAGGCTTTGTGAAAGTTGAGGAAATTCAAAAATTTCAAAAGAACTTAGAAAAGATATTATTGAAATGATTTACAGGGCAAAATCAGGACGATCCGGAGGTTCACTTTCGATTGCTGATATTCTGGCTGTGCTTTACTGGAAGGAAATGAATATTGACCCATCCAAAAATGGAAAATAGAGATAGATTAGTTCTTAGTAAAGGGGCATGCTGCTCCTGCACTGTATGCGGTAGCTCTGATTGAAAAAGGATTTTTAGGAGATGAAGGATCTTATTCCAACACTTAGAAAAATGGCACTCTCCGCTTCAAGGGCATCCTGATATGAAAAACTGGCTGGAGTTGAAATGTCATTACGGGTTCTTTGGGACAAGGACTGTCTGCAGCAAACGGAATGGCTTTGAGTGCAAAAATTTACAATAATGACTACAGAGTTTATGCAATTCTAGGAGATGGAGAAATTGCAGGAAGGTCAGTTGGGAAGCGGCTATGACGGCTGCACATTACAAGCTTGAGCAATTTAGTTGTGATAGTTGACTATAACAACTCTGCAAATTTGATGGAAAAGTTTCGGATGTAATGGATGTTGCTCAATTGGAGAAAGTTCAAGGCATTCAAAATGGAATGTAATAGAGATTGACGGGCATAATTATGAAGAATCATAAATGCTCTTTGACACAGCAAGAACAGTTAAAGGACAGTCGACAGTAATGAGTTGCAAACACTGTAAAAGGAAAAAGGTGTCTCATTTGTGGAAAATAACGCTGATTCCACTGGGCTGCTCCAAATGATGAAGAATACAAGAAGGCAATGAAGAATTGAGTTAAAATAATTTTAAAATGAAACAACCTCGTTATATGAATGTTTATTATAAATTTTAACTATAAGGGTTGATGAAGTAATTCTATTAAATTATTGCTTTTAATAGGAATAGTATGAGAAAGTTTTTAAAAATAATGAAACTAAAAATAGAGAGAATATGAGAATGGAAAAATCAACTAGAGTGGCTTATGGAGAAGCGTTAGTTAAATTGGGAAAAGTAAATAAAGATGTGGTGGTACTGGAAGCAGACTTGTCAAAATCAACAATGACTGCATATTTTTAAAAAGAGTTTCCAGAAAGACATATAAATGTTGACGGATTGCAGAGGCTGAGTATGATTGGAACAGCTGCAGATGTATTGCAAACAACTGGGAAAATCACCATTTGCTTCAACTTTCGCACATTTTGCGGCGGACGTGCCTTGACCAGGTTAGAAACTCGGTTGCGTATCCGCATGTTAAATGTCAGATTTGTCCAACTCACGCAGGAGTTTCGTTAGGAAGAAGATGGAGGTTCACACCAGTCAGTTGAGGATGTGAAAGCTTGATGCGAATTCTAGGAATGAAAGTGCTATCGCCAGCAGATGCAGTAGAAACGGAAAAATGGTCTTTGCGGTGGCTGAATATGAAGTAGCTGTATATGTAAGACTTGGAAGACTGAATATACCAGTATTATTTGATGAAAACTATAAATTTGAAATAGGGAAAGCTGCAACTTTGAGAGAAGGAAATGATGTGAGCAATATTAGCGACTGGTCTTATGGTATCAGAGCTCTTGAAGCGGCTAAATTACTCGAAGAAAAAGGAGTAAAAGCAAAGAGTGGTAAATGTTTCTACGATAAAGCCTTTTAGACACAGAAACAGTTTTAAAAGCAGCAAAAAGAATGTAAATTTATTGTAACAAGTGAAGAGCATTCTGTAATTGGGGGACTTGGAAGTGCAGTTTCAGAATATTTATCAGAAGTTCATCCGACAAAAAGTTGTAAAACATGGAATACAGGATGTTTTTGGACAAAGTGCAGATGGAGAAACTATGCTTACGAATTACGGGCTTAGAGCGAAGGATATTGCACAAACAGTGCTGAATACAATTTAAAATAGTAAATTAAGTGAACAATAATAGAAAAGCCATACCAATTTTTCAAAATGAGGGAGAATAGGTGATGGCTTTTACTTAAAGAAAGAGTATTTTATGAATTTAAAAAATATGGTAAAAGCAGGGACTGATATTCGGGGAATAGTTTCAAAATACGAGGATAAGGACATTAATTTATCTGAAAAGGAAGTTGAGTTCATAGCAAAAGGATTTGGGCTTTGGATCAACTGAAAAATGTGATGGAAATAGCAAAGAGTGAAAAATGGGAAGATTCAGTGGCAGTTGGGCACGATGCAAGGCATACAGGACCTAAATTTTCAGAAATTATAAGAAAAACTTTGATGGAAATAGGAATTGATGTATATGACTGCGGAATGTCAATGGCACCATATCAGCTATTTATGACTACGATGTTTGGGGATTATAAAGCTGATGGTGCAATGATGATAATGCCAGTCATTTACCGAGCTACTACAATGAATTAAATTTTTACGAAAAACGGGGCTCTAAAAGAGTGATGTTAATGAATTTCTAGAAATGGCTGAAAAACAAGATTTGCTTAAAAAGAAAAAGGTGTAGAAACTTTAAAAATCTAGCAGGTGACTATAGCTATCATATATGTGAACTAATATGAAAAATTGGGAAGGGATGAAACCGCTAGAAAAACTTAAAAGATAGTGATTGATGCGGGAAATGGAGTTGCTAGGATTTTTGCCAAAAAGGTAATAGGAGTTTTGGGTGGAGATACTACTGGAAGCCAGAATTTTTAAATCCTGATGGTAACTTTCAAATCATATTCCGAATCCTGAAGAAAAAGAAGCGATAGAATCAATAAAAAGCAGTTCTTGATAATAAGTGCAGATTTTGGAATAATATTTGATGCAGATGGAGATAGAAGTGCCTTTATAGATAAGAATGGACGGAAATTAACAGAAATAACCTTATCGCATTGCTTAGTGAAATATTGTTAAAAGAACATTCTGGCAGGACAGTGTAACAGATTCGATTACATCGGCAGGGCTAAAAAGTTTATAGAAAACCGTGGCGGGATTCACCACAGATTCCAACGAGGATACTAAGAACGTAATAAACGAATCTATAAGACTGAATAATGAGGAAGTATTCTCCTCTTGCTATAGAAACGTCAGGGCATGCCGCATTTAAAGAAAATTATTTTCTTGATGATGGAGCATACATGGCTGCAAAGCTTTTGGTTCAGCTTGTGGAGCAGGGAAAAGGCATTGAAATTTACAGATGTTCTGAATGAGCTGCCTGAGCCTGTTGAGGAAAATAGAAATAAGAATTCCTATAAAGAGACAAAAGATTTTCGGGCTTGTGGAGATTGCGGAAAACTTTAGAATATGCTGAAAAAGAAGATTGGAGCCTAGAAAGTCCTAACTATGAAGGTGTAAGAGTAAATGTAGGTCAAAAAGCTGGTTTTTAATCAGATTATCACTGCATGAACCACTTTTTGTGCAGTTAATATAGAAGCAGAAAAAGAAGGAATGGGGATGATATTTTAGAAGAATTGAAAGATTATTTAAAAATACGAAAAATAGAAAATTTAAGAAAAATAAAAATAAAAATTAAAAAGTGTATTGATAAAAATTTATAAATGTGGTAAAATATACATGGGTTTATTTACCCACTCTAACTTAAATTAGCTAAATAGTTCTTAGTAGAAAACTGATTAAATTCAGTCTTTTTGAGTTATTTTTGAAAAATTTAAAAGAAAATTGAAAAATGGCTTTTTAAAAATGTGTAAAATTAGATGTAAAAATAAATTTGGAAAGGAGCGGTATTTAATTTTAAATACTGAATAAATAATTATGAATATAGTGTTATTTGGAGCACCGAGCAGGAAAAGGAACTCAGGCAAAGGGAATTAATTCAAAAATATGAAATTCTCAAATTTCAAATAGGGATATTTTGAGACTGCAATTGCAAACAAGACTCCACTAGGAATAGAAGCCAAAAATTGATGGATGAAGGAAATTGGTTTCTGATGAAATCGTAAATGGACTTGTGAGCAAGACTTCAGGAGGAAGACTGTAAAAAGGATTTATTTTGGATGGTTTTCCAAGAACAGTGAGCCCAAGCTCAGAGAACTTGACAAAAATTTTGGCAAAAATCAAACAGAGAAATTGAAAAGTAACTACACTTGAATGAAGCGATGAAGAAATTGATTGAAAAGAATCACAGGAAGAATGAGTATCGAAAAAGACTGGTAAAATTTATCACATCAAAATATAATCCGCCAGTTGATGAAAATCCAGAAGATTTGGAAACAAAGGGCGATGATAATGAAGAAACAGTGAAAAAGACTTGCAGTTTATCAACGAACAGACAGCACCAGTATTGGATTTTTCAAAAACAAAAATAAAGTTTACAGTGTAGATGGTGCAAAAAACTGGAAGAAATTACAAAAGATATAATTGATATCTTGGAAAAATAGTAAATAATTTCAAATTATTTAAGATTGAATTTGATTTTAGAGTAATATTACTAAACTTATTTGATATTATTTGATAATTAATAAAATTTTATTTGCAAAAGTACAAGATTTTTTGTAAAAAGTATTAAATTGTCAAATATATATACTAAAAATAAAAAGAAATTTAGAAAGAAGAAGTACAAAAATGATAATTTATAAAAACATTGGATGAAATATAAAAAGCTAATGAAATAATCGTCAAGACTTTTTGAAGATGTATTGCCAAAACACATAAAAGCTGGAATCAGTACATATGAACTGGATCAAATCGCTGAAGATTACATTAGAAGCCAAGGAGCAATTCCAGAACGAAGGGTTACGATGTAGGACATCCATATCCTCCTTATCCAGCCGCAACTCTGTATTTCTGTAAACGAAGTCGTAGTACACAGTATTCCTAGCAAAAAGCAAATACTAAAGGAAGGGGATATTCTGACAGTTGATACGGTTACAGTACTTGATGGATATTTTGGTGATGCTGCAATCACTTATGCTGTAGGAGAAATTGATGAAACTTCTAAAAAGCTTATGGAAGTTACTGAAAAGGCAAGAGATATCGGGATTGAAGTGGCACGTGCCGGAAACAGAATTGGAGATATTGGGCATGCTATTCAGGAATATGTAGAGAGCTTTGGATTCTCGCTTAGTAAGAGATTTTGCAGGACATGGAGTAGGAAAAAGGAAAATGCACGAAGACCCAATTATTCCAAATTGATGGAAAAAGCTGGAACAGGAGCTAAAATTGAAGATGGAATGGTAATTACAGTTGAGCCGATGGTAAATGTCGGGACTTATAGAGTGAAAGTATTATCTGATATGTGGACAGCGGTTACTAAAGATGGTAAACGTTCAGCCCAATACGAACATAGCCTTGCCATTATTGATGGAAAGCCTGTAATTTTAAGTGTAAGAGATTAAGCTAAAAAAGAAAGAATATAAAAATATAAAGAAGGGAGAGAATTATTTTGAGCATACTGGCATTCATATTAATATTATTTGTGGCATTGGAGCATTATTATATATTAATCCTTGAAATGTATCTTAATGAAAGTGAAACTGTTCAAAGAAACTTTGGACTGGAAATAGACTTTTTAAAAAGATGAACGTATATGATGGCAAATCAAAGGGTTGTACAACGGTTTTTCTTGCCACAGGATTAGTGTGAGTTTAATCGAAAGTGAGAATTTCAATTTCAAATTGCAGTTTTTCTTCCTGATTTGTATTATCTGTGCGGCTATTTATGGTTCTGTCACAGTTTCCAAAAATATTTTTAGTGCAGGGTTTACCTGCTTTAATGGCTATTATTGCAGTATTGCTGCATTGATAGTTTCTATAAATTCAATTGATTTTTAAAGGAATTCCTGAACTTGAAAAATTTGATTTTAGAGAGTTTTGGGTGTTTTTGTATATAAAATTAAAAATATTTACAAAAAGACTGGAGATAATGCTCTAGTCTTTATTTTATTTGCACTTTTCTATAATATCAATAAAAAACTAATAAAAATACAAAAATATGATAAAAATATATTGTATAGTAAAAACCGCTTTTAAAACTAAACTCAAAAAGGCTATGACTATTTTACTCAAACCCTAAATCTATATAATTTTTAGTAGTTTAATTTTTAAATAGGTTTGAGATATATTTAAATTCTTTCTAAAATTATTTGAATAATTTTGAGAGAGAATTATAAAAAGTTAGGAAAAATTAAATGAAAATTTGGTTTCAGGAATTTGTAGAATTGTAAAAATTAATTGATAATTTAAAGAGAAAAATTAATAGAAAAATTGGAGGAAAATATGAAACATACAGTAGCGATCGTTGGTAGACCTAATGTGGGAAAAATCAATGTTATTTAATAAGCTCGTGGGTGATAGGCTGTCTATCGTGAAGGATGAGCTAGGGGTTACTAGAGATAGGCTTTTATCGTGAGATGGAGTGGAGCGGAAAGAGTTTATCTTAGTAGATACTGGAGGGCTTGAGCCACGTACAGAAGACTTTATGATGGGGAACAAATTGGCAGCAGGCACAGGTTGCAATTGACGAGGCGGATGTAATTATATTTCTGGTAGATGGAAAAGCTGGGATTACTGGGCTTGACGAGGATGTGGCAACTGCTAGCAAGGCAGGATAAAAAGGTTGTTGTAGCTGAAACAAGATTGACAATTATATGCGTGACCAGGAAAATATTTTTGAATTTTATGGACTAGGATTTGAAGAAGTTATTGGAATCTCTGGGGAGCATAAGACTAATTTGGGAGATTTGCTTGATGCTGTAATTAATAAATTTCGAGAATAAGAAAATAAAACGGATAGAAGAAGGACTTAATATTGCAATTCTTGGAAGACCGAATGCTGGAGAAAATCTTCACTTGTAAATAAGCTTTTAAACGAAGAACGTTCTGATTGTAAGTGATATTGGGAACGACTAGAGATTCGATTGACTCTGAGTTTGAGATATAACGGAGAAAACTTATACATTAATTGATACAGCAGGGAATCCGTAGAAAATCCAAAAAGTGGAAGATGACATTGAATATTACAGTGTATTACGTGCGATAAAAGCTATAAAAAGGCAGATGTGTGTGCTGATGCTAGATGCAACAGAACTTTGACAGATCAGGATAAAAGAATAGCAGGTATGATTTATGAGGAGAGAAAGCCGATTATTATTGCTGTAAACAAATGGGATTTGATTGAAAAGGATAACAACAGTGTGAAGGAATTTACCGCTTTGATAAAAGCTAGACTTAGCATTTTTAGATTATGCTCCGATTGTTAGCAATTTCGGCATTGACTGGGAAAAAGAACGTTGAATATACTAGAACAGGCTAAATTTATCAATGAAGAATACCATAAAAAGATATCAACTGGACTATTAGAATCAGATTCTGGCAGAAATGATAGCACAGAATCCAGTGCCTACTAAGAAAAAGGACGGGCAGTAAAAATAAATTATGCGACATAGGTAAGTCAGGCACCGCCAAAATTTGCATTTTTGTGAACAATCCAGAATTAATACATTTTTCTTATCAAAGATATATTGAGAATAAATTAAAGAGAATATTTTGGATTTGAAGGATGTCCGATTGATATTGTGTTTAACAAGAAAAAGTGACAAGTCCTTTGGATAGACGTTAACGAATAGAAAGGAAGAATAAATGAAGTTTTATGATGAAGAAAAAATTATTAAAACTAAGAAATGTACTAATTGTTGTGGTTTTAGCACTTTGGGCACTTTTTGTTGTTTTTAAGGTTTATGATAATTTTGCAAAAATCAATACGAATGAGTTACGAGCACCATTTTTCCGTTTATTTTGTCGTTTGTAATAGTGTACTGTCTAATGCCTTTTTATTGATATGATTAGTAAAAAGATAAAAATGAAAAATTTTATAAAAGAACAGTAAACTGGATGAACTCGGAAAAATTGAAAAATGGGTGTGGACAATGAAGAAAAGAAGTAAAAAATGAAATTGATCTCAATGAACTTTTCCAGTAAAAAATAAAAAGAAAATACAAGTTAAATCGAACTACCGCGATTTTAATAGTATTATCAGTATTTTTATAGTTTTTTTCTTTATATAGTTTTGACGATTGTGCCAATAATTACAAAACAAATATCAAGTCTTATAGACTTTTTATTAAAAATCAGGAAAAACTGCAAAAACAACTTTTTGGTTTTCTTGAAAAGTAATAATATTGATTTACGAAGTTCGCTTTATGAGTTCGAAAGATGTAATCGTTTCCAATGTTATGAATGTCCTAAGTTCTAGTTTTCTCTTATAAGCGTACATTTAGCTTACTGTTTATGACTCCAATTTTTACGATAATGCTTATTTTTAGTTATGATAATCTTGAAAATGGAGTAAAACGGATTTTGAGAAATATGGACAGGGAAGAATTAATAGTGCTTTATAAAGAATATAGATGAGACAATCGGAAAAATATATACTTGTAACAGCGCTGACAGTATGATAGTTGGAATTGTATCATTTTGTAATATTTTTATTTTTGAAAATGGATTATAGTACGTCAGTAATTATAGGTTTTGAAATGTGATTCCATTTATTGGTACTTTTATTGGACTGATTCTGCTATACTTTATGCTTTTACAAAATCACGTAAGCTGGTAATCCTGATAGTAGTACTGATTACAATTGTTCAAACAATAGAAGCAAATATTGTAGAAACCATGGCTGACAGGAAAAATCTGTAGAAATGCACCCAATTACTACACTTCTGGTAGTTCTTGTTGAGGAGCATTATTTGGTATTGGCGGGGCATTTGTTGCTATTCCTGTATATATTATTAAGCTGACATGGCTGTTTTGCTGGGGAAAATATATGGCAAATAACAACATAAAAATAGTGAGGAAGTGAAAAATATGAATAATAAAGGAAAATCAGAAATTCAAAATGTATATATTTTTACAATTTCAAAAATGTTTAGAATGGTTAATAAAAATTGCAGAAGAATCATTTGAGAAAATGGATATTTACCCTACACATGGATTTCTTATGATTATATTGAAAGAAGAAGAAAAAGGGCTTACAGTAAATCAAATATCAGAAACATTAGTAATAGCTCCTCAACAGTTACGAGATTTGTTGATAAACTGGTTGCTAGAAAGGGTATGTTAAAAGAGAAAAGCTGGAAAAATTCTTTTTCAAAAATAATGGAGGAAGGATTGAAAATAATACTAGATATTTATAAAGCATGGGATGGAATTTCTGAAAAATAGAGGAAATTATAGGGAATGAAGAATATCTGAGGACGAATGGGAGAAGATTTTAAAAGAATTCACAGATATATTAGGAAAAGATAAGAAAATATGATCAGATAAGTGAAGATTTTGATTTTTGGATTATTTAAAAATTAAAAATAATTTTATATAAACAGAAAGTTAGGAGATTCTGATGTTAGGAAAACGAAAGGAAATTTCCCTCACACCGTAATTTTAGTATCATTCGTAATAATTATATTAATAGGCGGCTTTTTGCTTTCTGCCAATTGCAATAGAAAATGGACAAAAACAAATTTACTTGAGGGTATGTTTACAGCAACGTCAGCTGTCTGTGTAACGGGACTTACAGTAAATGATGTGAGCAAAGTCTCATAATTTATTTGGAAAAACAGTTATATATGGTATTAATTCAGCTTGGTGGAATTGGAATTATCACATTCTCAACAATAGTTGTAACAATGATTTCAAAAGTTGGATATTTTACTAAAAAATTGATACAGGAAGATATAAAACACAAATACAACATTTGAAATACAAAAATTTGTAAAAAGTTTTGACTACGGTTTTTATAATAGAAAATTATCGGGGCTGCAATATTATTTTTAAAATTTATAAAAATATTTGATTATAAGACAGCGGCTTATTATGCTATATTTCATTCTATTTCCGCATTTTGTAATGCCGGGTTTGCATTATTTTCAAATAATTTAAGTGATTTTTAAAAACAGTATAATAATAAACACTGTAATTCCTGTCTTAATTTTAGGTGGAATAGGTTTTGCAGCAATTCTTAATATTTATCAATATTTTTCTAAAAAAGATAAAAAGGCTTTACTACCACTACAAGAATAGCTATAAAAATGTCAATTTTTCTAATAATATTTGGGACAATTATAACATTTATCCTAGAATATTCAAACAATAAAACATTAGGAACATTGCCATTTTTTTGAAAAGATAGGGCTGCCTCAAAGTGTAACAACAAGAACGGCTGGATTTAATACAATTTCCATAGCTGAACTGCGGGAACCTACAGTTTTTCTGTTTGTAGTATTACATGTTTATCGGAGCCTCACCTGATCAACAGGCGGTGGAATAAAAACTACTACAGCTGGATTGATACTTTTGGAATAGTTACAACTATAAAAATAAGGAACATCTGGAAATACAACAAGAGAAGAATCAGCTGGAAAAATATAATAAAGCTATGGTTATTGTTTTTATATCAATTATGTATGTTGCTGTAGTATTATTTTTATTAATTTGGCTGGAGGATATAAGAGTTATAGAATTAGGATTTGAAACTGGTATCTGCTTTTTGGAACGGTGGGATTATCACGGGATTTAACGCACGCAATTATCGAGCATTTCTAAACTGTTAATTATGATTACGATGTTTGTTGGACGAGTCGAGCCACTAACAATAACATTGGCCTTGTCCAGAATGAAAAATCCAAAAGGAAGATATATTTATCCAAAGGAAGACATTTTGATAGGATAAGGAAGAGGTGAAAAATGGCAGGATATTTAGTAATTGGGCTTGGAAACATTTGGTAGAAGTGTAACTCAGACATTATATGAAAATGGTAAAATGGTACTGGCAATAGATCAAAGGGAGGATCGTGTACAAAAGGTAATTGATGATGAAATCGCAAGTGATGCAATTACATTGGATGTGACAGACGAAAATTCAATCAGGAAAGTAATAAATGATGACTTTGACACTGCTTTTTGTCTGTATTGGAGACAATACCCAGTCCAGTGTATTTGTTACGGTAATTTTGAAAGGAAATGGGAATAAAACTACTCATTTGTAAGGCAAAAATGAATTACAGGGGAAAATTTTAAAAAGATTGGTGCAACTTCCGTTGTTTATCCAGAAGAAACGATAGTAAGAAACAGCACTTGGGGTAATAAATACTAATATAACGGAACATTTTAAATTTTCAGAAAAATATAGAGTGTTTGAAATAAAAGCACCAAAGGATTTTGATGGAAAAATCTTATAGAATTAAATTTGAGAAATAAATATGAAATGAATATTATCGGGATAAAAAGATGAAAAAGAACTAAATATTATGCCGCTTCCAAATACTATAATAAGAGAAAATAATGCACCATTAGTTATCGCAAATATAGAAAAATGATGTTATTTGGGAAAAATACGTTTTGTAGTAAAAAAACTTAATTAAAGCTTTCTCAAATGTAAAAATAAATTGTTATAAGCAGTAAAAGTATGGTATAATTTTGGTATTATATAATAAAAATAAAAAGGTTGAAAAATGGAAAATAATGAGATATAAAGGATTGTTTATTTTACTGTTTTATATTATACTTTTTGGGAAGCTGAATGCTGATGGAGAAGTAATAGAACTGAAAAACAGAAAAATCTACGATAAATCTAGAAACAGAAGAAATAAATACTGAAAGGTAATGTTACTGTAAAATATGGAGATTTTACAATAAATGCAGACAAGTTAAGAAAAATTGCTAATAAAAACATTCTTTCAGGTTCTGGAAATGTTGAATTTATTCAAGGTTCCCAAATTATAAAAAGCTGATAATCTTATTTTTGATATGGATACAAAATTAGCAAAAATATTTAATTAGAAAGCTATGATTCAAATGTGAAATTACGTTTTTGGTGGAGAAGAAACATTAGCTGAAGGGAAAATAAGCTGATTTTTATAAAAATGGATGGTTTTACTACGAGTCCATACGAAAATCCAAGTTATAAAATAAATGCAGATGAGCTGGAGATTTATCCAAATAGAAAAGCGATTGCAAGAAATATTGGACTTTTGCAGGTGGAAAAACTTGGTTTTAAGTTACCATATTATGTAACATCATTAAAGCCATCAACTCAAAGAGCTACATTATTTCCATATATAGGAATGGATAGTGATAGAGGATTTTTGGAATTATGGGATTTGACTATGATTTAGGTCCTCTTGCACAGGGATTTTGTTGATTTTGAATTGAGTACAAAGAAAAATTAGCATTAAAAATTTTCAAATGACTATGCTTTCTGGGAAATAATAAAGGAAATATATTTGTAAACAGATTTGTAGTTCCAATTGGAAATCATAGGAAAGAATGGGATTTCAAATGGAATCATAAGATTGTAAATACTCCAAAAAGCTAAGGGAAGATAGAAAAAATTTTATGCAGTGCAGGTTACGGAATATGGAATCTAAAATTATCAAAATATTACAACAAATCTTATGTATGCTATTAATGGAAATGAATTAAAGGATGATTATACAGATTATGTAGATAAATATAGCTATATTGGATTCTGGGATTTTAATATCAATCAGGAACTTGGACAAAATGGTGAATTTAATGCAAAAATATTACTGGACACAAAAATAAGCATGCACTTAAAGCCCTGACGGAGATAAATGACAAAAATTGCAGAAGATGATAACTTAGATCCACGAAAACAGACGTTGATTTATATAGAAGCATAAAATATACAAATGGTAATTCAAATGTTGCAATAACAATTGACAATGAGGATTTTCGTGATATTAATCATATATATTGGAGATTTGAATTCTTATAGAAAAAGAAGTTATGGAATTGATTTTAGAGGACCGAAAATAAAATTGGATTATCTAGATTCTGATAAGGATGAATACGGAGAACTCTTGGAATGCGTGACCGAGGTGAAGATAACACAGTTCACTGGGTTCAGAATATTGCATATGACAAAAGAAAAGAATGGGGGATTAACTTTTGGAAACTATTATCCATTTAGAGAAAGCGATTTCTTTGGATACCAGCTCTAAGACAGGTTACCAAAACTTGACAAATACTCTTTTTATTTCAGTGCACAAGTAAAGCAAGTTGATATAAGAAAAAAGAATACGAGTATGATTACACACGTGATAACGAAAATTATAATTCATTATTCTTAAATTCTGCAACAACTGATGAAAGTAGAATTTATAAAAATATATCAGGATAATGAAATAATTCGTCGTCCTAAAAATACTTTATGAAAAATATAAATCTCAAAAGATTTAATGTAGGTAATGATAGAATCGATATACCATTAAAAAAATTCGTTTTATTGGTTATAATTTGGCATTTGAAAATCGTGATTATAGCAGTTTAGGAGTTCCTGAATTTAGAAATGGACGAAAAATTGAAGATTTAGATTCACAGACTGGCTATAAAGTTGCAAGAGATGCAAGCGGGAAATCTATAAAAGCAAAAGTCCATCAATGCGGATTTTTACTCTGACACTAGACTGTACACTACATTATTTGATAATACATCGAAAAAATAATAAATATGATGTAAAGGTTACAAATGATGCAACAGTTACTTTTCCAAAAGAACAACAGCTGAGGAGCAATGTTTGATGGTTTTGATATTGTAGAAATTCCAACTAATGCATTAGGTTTAAGAGATGATTTTAAATATCAGATTGGAAATGTAACATTTAATCTATAATTTGACAATGAGAGATGATAGACATTTTAAAGATGATTGGTTAAAGAATAGATATGTTAGAAATTATTTTAAGGCTGATATTGCAAATAAAAGATTTGTAAGTTTTAATTTTTGAAAAATAATGAAAAACTATGAATTTAAGGATTTTAAATCTGATAGAAATTTTAATAGAGAAATTCAATATGGATATGTGTCAGATGCTGAGATAATTTTTATATAGATTCGCAGATAAAAATAAACAGTTATTTCCATATAACACAAGTCTTGGATGGAATCAGAAAAGTTTATAAGGAATCTTTAAAGGAAAGAACTTTTGAGTAAACTTTAATGAATGGGGATTTGAATATACAAATTCAGTAAACAGCAAAATGATATTTATGGAAATGTGGCAACTTTGGATTGCCTGCATTAAAATTAAAAACTAATTATCATAGATTGGGACGTGTTTACGATACTTCAAAAATGAAAAATAAGAAATTTGAATCAGATCACTATTTTTAGAATAAATTTTGGATTTGGTATATATACAGAGATCTTAATAATACTCCAATTATTACTTCAGATGACAGATATATTCGTGGAAATGACTATACGACAATTGGTTTTTGTATAAATATGAAAAATAATGCCAAACCAAGATATGCAGCTGATTTAGAGAAAAAGAAAAAGAAAAATAATAGAGAAGCTGAAATTGATACAACTGAAAATCAGATAAAAAGTACAAATATGGTAAGAAATTCAAACACGCAAGAATTTTTCTATTAATAATGCCAACAAAATTCAATTGATAAAAATTCTGGTAAATAGTGATGATAGATTATTTTTGAGCAGTGAGGAAGAAGAAGCATATAAGAGTTATGTGAAGAAGAAAATTATCGTCAAAAATAAATTTAGCTTAAATGATTTTAATGTAAAAACTTCAAAATTTAAGAAGTCATAAAAATATTTCCAAATTGGAATGGATATGCAAATAGACGGTTCTGATGCTGCTAATCCTAGTGGAATGAAAGGATTTGACAGAATTAATGACTTAACCTTTAAAGTGGGAAGCAGGATATCTAGAAAAATGTTTGTAAGGTATGCTTTCATATGGAACACTACTTGACAGAATTTATAGAAATAATGCGACCTCGTAATAGTACATTTGACTTTAGAAAACATGAATTTGAAGGAAAATATATGTTTTCGAATGACCCTGATAAACCATGGTGGGTTGGAGGAAAAATTCAATATGTACAAAAATGGAGCTTCAAAAGCTCTGATCCTGAAATTTATGAAAGTTCATGGTATGCAAGAAAAAGTTAACAAAATAACTTTAGGAATGGCAACTTTATCATAGATTTGAAAAATGTAGAATGGGAAATTGAGCAGGAATGAAGTGGATAAGCTAAGTAATAAAAATTAGGTTATTATCCAGTAGTTTCATTAAAATTTGGAGTAACACCGTTCTCGGAAAAGAATGCACAGTTTAAATATTCTGGAAAAGGATTTGAATTCTGGAGCAGGATTATAAAGAATTAAACAATGAGAGTGAATATTAGAAATATTGGTAAACTAGTATTTTCTAATGTTTTTCACATTTAAATTTTTATATTTATATTCAATCTACTTAAAAGTCAAAATATACTCAAACCTATTTTAAATTAAACTCACAAAATTATATAAATTTAAGGTTTGAGTAAAAATAGTTATAGCTTTTTGAGTTTGATTTTAAAATAAGTTTTACTATAAAAAGCATATAAAAATTAATAGATTGGTTATAGATAATTTTAATCTTTATTTTAAAATTAGAATTGTATATATGATGTAACTATAGGAGATGAGAAAAATGAATAAGTATACTCTTGAAATATGTGTGGATAGTGTGGAATCTGCAATCAAATGCCCAAAAAGGTGGAGCTAGCAAGACTGGAGCTTTGTAGCAACTTGATAATTGGAGGAACTACACCTACAAAGAGTTTATTTGAAGAAGTGCGTAAAATGTGAGATATTCCAATAAAATGTATTGATAAGACCGAGATTTGGTGATTTTTGTATTCTAAATATGAATGGAAATTATAAAATGAAATAAGAATGTTTAGAGGAAATGGGAGCGGATGGGATAGTTGCAGGAATTTTTGACTAAAGAAGGAGAAATAGATTTGGAAAAATATGAAAAGTTTTATTTCTGAAGCACAAAATATTCCAGTAACTTTTCATAGGGGCATTTGATGTATGTAAAATCCATTAGAGGCATTTTTGATGAATTAAAAGATAGGAGTTAAGGCTATAGTAACATCAGGACAGGAAGAAAATTGCCTGAAAAGGTAAACAATTATTATTAGTTGAGCGTTCAAATAAAGATAATAAAATAAAATCGAAATAATTGTTGGAGCAGGATTAAATATTTTTAAATGTTGGGAAATAAAAATTTTTACAGGTGCAAATAATTTTTCATTTTTCTGGGAAAAAGTAAGAGTGGCATGGAATATAAAAACAGGATATAAATATGGAATAAAAGGGTTTAGTGAATTTGAAATTCTAGAAACTGACGAAAAATAGTACAGGAAGTATCTGAATATCTAAAAAGACTATTAATTAATAATGAAATATAAAAAGCCAAGTAAAAATACTGGGCTTTTTATTACAATATATTTTAAAATTTATAAATTTTGATTTATAAAATTGAACTTCAATACGTCTATTTGCAGCTCTTCCTTCCTCTGTATCATTTGAAGCTACTGGATTATTATCTCCATTTCCTTTTTGTTTCAACAATTTTATCAGAGAGAGTCCTAATCTGATTAATTTTTCTTCAAGACTTTCAGCCTTCGTAGTGACAATTCTTTATTATATTCCTTAGTTCCTTTAGAATCAGATATAACCAGTGATTGAGATTTTTGTGATTTTTAGCCTCAACATAGTTTTTAAGTTTTTCTAGTACAGAATTGTATTCGTCTTTTTATTGTAGCACTATTAAAAATCAAATTTTAATTTATTTTGCATCCAATATAACAATATCAGATTCTTTTTGATTTTTGATGCTTCCTGCTTCAATATTATCTATATTTGCTTCATCAACTTCAATTGCAGTTGTTCTCATTGCATTGTCACGTAGGTTTGATGTTGTGATTTTCTTAGCTGTAGTTGGAGCAGAAACTAATACACAGATAGCATTGCAGTTATTTTTGATTTTTCTCCATATTAAACCTCTTTCCTTTTTATTTATATTTTTATTATATTTAAATTATACTTTTCCTTTATTAATTATAGCATATAATTTTCATAGTCTTTATTTAAATTTCTTTTCAAAAATAATTCTATTTTTAGTTTAATTTTATTGATTAAAATGAAATTTATCATTTGAAAAATTAAAAAGATTGAGCATATATTGACAAAAACTTAGAATTTTTATAATTTAGAAAAAGGAGAATAAAATAGGATGGCGATCTGATATTATAAGAATTTTTGCATTTGTGTTTTATTGTGTTTTACATACTCTTTTAAACAGGCAGTTTGGAGTAGATGTATGGATGGGAGGCTATGCAATTATTCTGATTGGGGGTTAATTTGTTTTTATTGATGATTAGTGGATATTTGTTGCTTGATAAAACTGAGGAGGCATAGTATAGGATTTTAAATATTTTACCACTTTTTAGTATTTAATATTATATATATTTATTTTGGAAAAATTCCGATTATACCAGTTTTGAAAGGAAAAGCGATTTCAGCATCGCATTTTTTGGTATATTTATATGATATTGCACTGTATCTTCTTACGCCATGGCTGCAAAAGGTGTTGGAAAATATGTAGAAAAAGAGACTCTTTTTGTAGTTTTTCTCTGGTTTTTGTGCAATATTTTAAATCCGTATTTACGATATTTTTAATCTTGCTGAAATTCCATTTTCTAATTTTTCCGTTGACAGGCTTTATTGGGTATTATATTTTAGGATATTTTTGTAGAAAGAAATATGACAATAAAGTAAAAAGGACATCATTTATTTTAATAATAGTTATCTATGCTTTTTAGGATTCTTTGCTAAGTTTTTATCTACTAAATATGTTTTAGCAGTAACAGGAAAACGTGTATCTGATGATAAAAATTCACTTGAAACATTTATTATGACGCTTTCTTTTTGTATTTTGGTGTAAATTTAACTTTTCTAAAGAGAGCAGGATTATAAAAATAGTAGCAGATTCTATATATTTTGCATTCCTAGTTCATCTCATAGTGCCTCATTTTATTATAAAGATAAGTGATGAAATGATTTTTAAATCAGTAATGACAATTGGGATAAAGTATAATTTTAGGAATTTTGTATAATCTTTTTCAAGCAAATTAACATTAAGAACTAAAATAAATAGTCAATAAAAACAAGGGGGTACAGTTCATAGAGAGAATTGAAGCCCTTGTGTTTTAAAATATTAAATAAATTATAAAAAGGACATAAAATGTCTTACTAAGTTAAAGTTATCTTCTTCTTCCAGCAGCTATTCTTGCACGTCTTTGTCTACGAGAAGGCTCTTTTTTCACATATACAACTTTTTCTTCTTGGAACTCTTACAAAGATGTATCTTCTTCTTATTATTCTACGAGAAGGTTCTCTTTTACGTATACAACCCTGTTATTTCTTCTAGTTGCTGCAAATGAGGTAACTGAAATTCCAGAGTATTCCTAAAATTAAAATTAGTTTTTCATAAAATTTTTATATTCATTTTTTCTCCTTTACAAAAATTCTTTTTGATAATTAAAAATTATCTAAGGAATTATAACATTATTTTATTTTAAAATATTGTAAAATCCATTTGAAATTTATGTTTTTAAAAAATTTTACTAGTGTTTTGGAAATCAAGTTATAATTATATTAATAAATATAACTTTTTAAGGAGGAAAAATTATGAAAAATTATTATTATTAGGATTGACATTAGCATTATTTTTCAGCAGCTAATTTGGAGGCAAAGACTAGTCGTAAAGCGAACAGACAAAGTTCATCTGGAGCATTTGAGCTAAATGTGGCTCAATGTAACGACCATCCACTCGCATCTTGAAGAGGAAAAATGCCTCTTAAAACTTAATGGAAAAGACTGTTACAGTACATATTGGAGGGTTGCCAAGAGTGGCACAGGCAATCAAAAAAATTTTAGACAGAATAATAAAAATACTCTTGTATTACACGCAGGAGATGCTGTAACAGGGACACTTTATTATACGTTATTTGAAGGAAAAAGCGGATGCTGAACTTATGAATGCAATAAATTTTGACGTTTATACATTGGGAAATCATGAATTTGACGATGGGAACAAATTTTTGAAATCATTTCTAGATGTTTTAAAAATACCAGTAGTTTCAGCCAATGTTGTTCCTGATAAAGGAAGTATTCTGGAAGGAAAATGGAAACCGTATATGATAAAGAATATTGGTGGTCAGAATATTGGAATTATAGGAATAGATGTTGTGAAAAAGACTAAGGAATCATCAAGTCCTGGAGATGATATCAAATTTTTAGATGAAATTGAAACAGCAAGAAAATATGTAAACTGAATTACAAGGTAAAGGAATAAATAAAATAATATTATTATCTCATGCAGGATATGAGATGTTGAAATTGGACAAAAAGTTGACGGTGTAGATTTAATTATAACTGGGGATACTCACTATCTTTTTAGGAAAAAGAATTTGAACAATTTGGAGTTAGTTCCAGAAGCAGACAGTTATCCTAAAAAAAGTAAATTCTCTAATGGAAATCCAGTTTATATTGCAGAAGCATGGAATTATTCATATTTATTAGGACAAATGAAGGCAAAAATTTGATAAAAAATGGGGTAATTACTGAATTAATTCCAACTCCAAAAGTTTTAATTGGAGATGACTTTTTGAAGTGAAAAATGCTGAAGGAAAAGGAGTTCAACTAGATCAAAAGAAAAATGAAATTTTAAGTTCAATAAAAATAATAAAAATATAGCTGCCATCAAAAATGATCCAGCTTTTAGCAAAACTTCTTGAAAGATACCAGAAAGAAAAACAGAACTTGGGGAAAACGTACAGTTGGTAAAATTACAGAAGAAATCCCTAGGAGGTTCAGATAACAGAGTACCAAATGAACATAATAAGGACGGTTCTTTCGCAACAACTCTTGTAGCTGAATCAGTTTTACATAAGTTAAAAAATACAGGAACTGGAAATGTTGATTTTGTAATCGGAAATGCTGGAAATGTAAGAAATTACATTAAATCCTGGTGTATTCACTTATGATTTAGCATATTCATTATTGCCATTCACTTCAAATACAGTATTCATAACTGATATTACAGGTGCAGAAGTGAAACAGACATTAGAAGATGCAATTGACTATGTACTAAACGGAGGTTCAACAGGAGCATTCCCTTATGGTGCAGGAATCAGATACGAAGCCACAAAAAGAAGGAAAAACTTGGAAACAAGAGTCAAAAATAGAAGTATTTGACTTTAAAAGCAAACAAATGGGTACCAATTGACGCTAAAAATCCTACATGATAGCTGTAAACTCTTATATAGCCAAGGGAAAAAGATGGTTACACAACATTAGGGAAAAATTACTGCTCAAAAACGTGGAACAGATACTCATTTAAGTGATACAAAAATATTTATAGATTATTTGAAAGAGAAAAAAGAAATAGGAAAAACCAAAATCTACAAAAACGTAATCTTCAAATACTAATTTTTAAAAAATTTAAAAACAAATGACACTTTGATTAAAAATTATTTTGATTAATAAATATTTTTGTTTTATTTAATATTAGTTTTTAACGCAGAGATATCAGACGCCATACCTCTTATTTCGCAAATATCAGTTACTTTAACATCTTTTGAATTGATTAGCACTTAACAATTATGGCGAAAAGTTCTACGAACTACTCCCGCTTTACGCAAAACTTTCTTATAAAGATAAAACTCGATTTTGAAACCAAGATTATTTTAACTGAAATAACTGTGTATAATTTTAAAACATATTTCAAAAATCTCAAACAGTTATTTTTCTCTTTAACAAAAATTTTGCTTGAAATAAAACTATCTTGTTGTAAATAAACTAAAAACGTCGGATTTTTTTGGAATAAAAACTACTGTCTGAGCTTTTTCAAAATATTGAAATTAAGATTATTTGAAGAAACGAGAATAGCCTTTATTAAAAAGCGAGTTTAGTTTTTATTTCAAAAATACTTAGATAAGTTCTGGATTGTAAAGGGGATGGCGACTGATCCCTTTACGTAAAATAAAAACATAAAAATTATATTCATTAATAACAGTATATTGTGTAAAAATAAAAACATTAATTTTAAGTATTTATACCAAAGAATTTAGAAAAAGAAGGAAGTAGTTTTATGGATATAATAATAGTGATGATATGACACTTAAAAGAAGTGCAGTATTTGATAAAAAGAATAGAAAAAGGAACTCTGGATGAAACAAAGGATAATAAAATTAAGCAGAATAAAAAGGAAAAATGGACAAAAGGCTTATTTTTGAAATTAATAGAAGAATTTGGGGAACTTCGGAAAATATTAGAAAAATGTGAGATATGATGGAAAAATATAAAAAGGAACCATTGAAGAGGAAGTATTTGATGTTTTTATTATATTATTGCAATTACTAATGATTATGAGATTGATTTGGAAAGATTTTTATATAAAGACGAAGTAAATGAAATAAAATATGATGAGAATTTTCAATTTTTGAAGCTAGAGAAAAAATGGAAAAGCCTGAAAAAATAAAATTATGAAGTAGGAATATCTGCTTAAATAAATATTTTATTTGTGAAAGACTTGAGTATTGTAAAAATTTTAAATATATATAAAAAGAAAAGGAAATATAGAATGACAGTAAAAATACGGACACTTCTTTAGGGAAGTAAGTATAAAAATATTGGGAACAAGTGATGTTCATGGAAGAGTGCTTGATTGGAACTATGCAGCTGATGAAGAGGGACAAGTCAGGTTCTTATGCACAGATTTCAACATTGGTGATTAGAAAAAGAATAAAAATGTAATTTTTAGTTTGAGTTGGGGATGCAATTCAGGATAATTGGATAGAAAATTTGCAATGGCACCAAAAACACCCCATTCCAGAGATGTTAAATTATATGAAATATGATATTTTTATACCAGGAAATCATGAATTTAACTTCGGAATGCCAATTTTTATCAAATATTTTTGCGAGATATGAAATGTAAAAATTAACTGCCAACTTGTATTACAGTAGAAAATACCGAAAATGATACCAATTTTTCAAAAGATAAAAGTAGATATTTAGATGCTTCTACAATTATTGAAAAAGGATGGCGTGAAGATTGGAATAATTGGATTATCAACTCCAATGTCAGCACAATTTGAAGAAGATACTGGCTATTTGAAGGATTTTTATTTTGTGTCGCCTATAAAGGAAACTCAGAAACAAGTAAAAAGACTTAAAAAGGAAGGTGCAAATGCTATTGTTGCAGTAGCTCATATGGGTATTGAAATGAAAATGGAATTCCTGAAACTGGAGTAAGAGATTTAGCAAACGCTGTACCTGAAATTGATGTAATTGTAGCTGGACATATGCATCAAAAATATACCAAAGGAAATAATTAACGGTGTTCTTATTACAGAGCCTCATAGATATGGAACTGTTATTTCAGAAGTAGATCTAAAAATTTGAAGTGTTGGATGAAAATATTAAATTAATAGGCAAAGATTCTACGACTATTCCTGTAAAAAGATGAAGAACCCTGATAAAAATTGAAGAGATTTATAAACTTTTTCACAATAGACTTTTGCAGAATTGCAAATGAAAAATAGGGAATACGCTAAATGATATGGTTCCCAAAGAAAAATATTACGGTGTATCAGCAGCTTTTTCTAAAGATACAGGACTGTCGTCATTTATAACTGATGTTGAGCTTTATTACAGCGGTGCAGATGTCGTTTCATTTGCATGACAATTATGAAAATGTAAAAACTGGATAAAGGGGAAAATTAAGAGAAAAAGACATAGTTTACAACTATCGTTACACAGGTGGAGATGTTACAATTTACGAAATGACTGGAAAACAGCTAAAAGACTATATGGAATGGTCTGCTGACTATTTTTGATACAATTCAGCCTGGAGATACTGAGTATCACTATAATCCAGAACGATGCCAACGGAAAATATATAACATTTGATATTTTTGGCGGAGTGAAATATAAAAATTGATTTAAGAAATGAAAAAGGGAATAAAATTACTAATCTGATGTTAGTTAATGGGACTAAAGTAACACCTAAAAATGATATTAAAAGTTGGAATGAATGCCTCTAGGTTTGAACAGCTGGCTAGAAAAAGGCGGTATTTTTGACGGACAGGGAAATTCCAGTTTTATGGGCATCAGAAAGAAGCAATTGGAAATATAAAGGAACTATCCAAAAATATGATGATTGACTATATCTCGAAATGTAAAAAATGGTGTAATTGATGGAAAGAGCCATAATAACTGGGAAATAATTGGATTATAATTTAGATTTGCTGAAAGAATAAAAATATACAAAAAAATGGAGAACAATTTATGAAAATTAACAATAGCATTTTTACTGTTAAAGCAGTCTGAGCTTTGCTTACACAAGAAAGGAGCAGATTCAGGAAAATCTTTCAAAAATAGGAATAAAAGCAGGCAATAATTGATGAAACATTGATTATGAAATAAGAGATATTGTAGCTTTTGAAAATGATGAAACTGTAATCGGAGAAAAAATTGAATAACTGCTTTGCCATCTTGAAAAAGATGAGCGAAATTACATTGTGTCAGAAGATATTATCACAATTTATGAGTCTAAAATTGGAAAAGATTATGAAAAAAATATTTAGATTTATTCACAAAAATACACTCCTTACGAGTATGAAAAATTATTTGCAAAAATGGTGTATTATCGTGGAATTGGAAAAAGATAAAAGCGACAGCTATTATAAAAGAAATAGAAAAAGTATAACAATACTCCTATTATGGAAATTGTAAAAATATTTAACATCGCAAACGAAGATAATAGACAGATTCAAATAAAAAGTTTTAAATTTATTAAAAAGTGAAGATGTAAAAAGACAGCTTGGAATGACAGATGAAGAAGTTCATTCAATGAATTTGACTTACATTGTCTGAAGTGAGGAAAATATTACAATGACGGCAAAATCGAAAAAGCAGTTTCGGAATATATAAACAACATCGTAAATGCCAATGTATCAAATGAAGTTCAGGGAATATAACCACCGAAAAGAAACGTTGCTATTATTAAATGTTTTGATGATAAATGAAGAAATTACAAATAAAAAGTTATGTGAACAAAAATAAAACAGAAGCTGGAAAGCACCTATATTTCTAAGGAAATAAAGAAAGCAACTGCAAAAGATGTAGATTATCTGGATAAATATTTGAATGAAATGTAGCGAGGAAAATTAAATATGATTTTATTTATATGCTTAATCTTGATGTTTATTTCTTGCGGAAAATTCGACAGATACAGCAATAAAGATTTAAAAATTTGGACTTTTAATAAAAACTATGATTTTAAGCACAAAGGAATCTTTTTATGGGAGAAGCAAGTTCAGTATATTATGAACGGAATCTTGAGATGCATAGAACTAAATTGCAGTATTTCCTATTTAAATGAAGACTATTCATTGCCTTAGTTATAAAAGATTATAAACAAAATAAAATAATGAAACAGATAGTAAATGGAATGACCGGATGAAAAATGTTGTTATTGGGATTATTATCCTAAGAGCAAGATTGTAATTTACGATAAAAATGAACATTATTTTTGAAACTTCTATAAGAAATGAAGAATTTTATAAAGTATTAGATAATTTACTTTGTGAAAAGTCAGAAAAATTATTGGAAAAAAATTATAAATAAATTTTGTTAGCAATGATGTTGATATTTTCAATGCTTATATTTGGAAATCCAGAATTTGAAAAAAGTTATGGAGAAAGTATTACAAGCTACTTTAAAATTTGGAATGACAAAATAGGAAACATTTTTATTTGTTGAAATTTAATGAATTTTATTAAATTTTTGGAAAAATTGAAATTTTTTGTTTTGAAAAATCAGCACACATTGTGATATAATTATAGTTGAGAAATATTATAATAAATAAATTTACGGAGGTAATTAGAAATGACTAGAATTGAAGATATCTATGCAAGAGAGATACTTGATTCAAGAGAAATCAACTGTGGAAGTTGAAGTTTACTTAGAAGGTGGAGCAATGGGAAGAGCTTCTGTACCATCTGGAGCATCAACTGGAGAACATGAAGCAGTTGAATTAAGAGATGGTGACAAATCTAGATATTTAGGGCAAGGTGTATTACAAGCAGTAGAAAATGTAAATAAAGTTATTGCTGAGCACTTAATCGGATTTGACGCTTTAGACCAAGTAGCTATTGATAAAGCTATGATTGAGTTAGACGGAACACCTAACAAAGGTAAATTAGGGAGCTAATGCAATTTTAGGTGTATCATTGGCAGTGGCAAAAGCAGCAGCTAATCAATTAGGTATACCTTTATATAGAATATTTAGGTGGAGTAAACGCTAAAGAATTACCAGTACCAATGATGAATATCTTAAATGGTGGATCACATGCTGATTCAGCAGTAGACGTTCAAGAATTCATGCGGTACAACCTGCTAGGAGCTAAAAACATACAAAGAAGCATTAAGAATGGGTTCTGAAATTTTCCACCACTTAGGAAAAATCTCCAAAAGCAAACGGAGATTCTACTAACGTAGGAAATGAAGGTGGATACGCACCATCTAACATTAATGGAGACTGAAGGAGCTAGATGTAATTTCTCAAGCAGTAGAGCTGCTGGATCAAAGTAGGAGAAGACATTACATTCAGCAATGGATGCTGCTTCATCAGAATTTGCAACAAAAATGCAGACGGATCTTATACTTATACATTTCAAAAGAGAGGTGGAGTTACAGAAACTCAGATGAAATGGTTAGAATGGCACAAACATTTTAACTTCTAAATACCCAATCGTATCTATTGAAGATGGACTTGTTGAAGATATCTCGGGATGGATTTAAAAATTAACTGATGCAATTGGAAAAGATGTTCAATTAGTAGGGGACGACTTGTTCGTTACTAACACAGTAAGATTGGCTGAAGGGATTAAAAAGGAGTTATAATTCAATCCTAATCAAAGTGAACCAAATTGGTACTTTAACTAGAAACATTGGATGCAATTGAAATGGCTAAAAGCTGGATATACTGCAGTAGTATCTCATAGATCAGGAGAAACTAGAAGATGATACAATCGCTGATATCGCAGTTGCTACAAACGCAGGACAAATTAAAACAGGATCTGCATCAAGAACAGACAGAATGGCTAAATATAACCAATTATTAAGAATCGAAGATGACTTGGCAGAAGAAGCTGTTTACAGAAGGTAAAAAGCATTCTACAACATCAATATTAAATAATAATATAAAATTTTTAATAAAAGTCAAAAGATTAAGAATATCTCTTTTTGAAAGTAATTAGAACATATTTGAAAGAGATATTTTTAAATAAAAATTGACAATTATTGTTAAATGATATATAATATAAAAGATAATTAAAACTAATAACTAATTTAGGAGGGCATGAAAAAGTTGGAATTTTATTTGTACTTTTAAGTGCTTTATCATTTTCAGCTGCTTCTACAAAAATCTACAAAACCTTCAAGACCTTCAAAAACAGTAGCAACTCAATCAGTAGAGTAGTAGATTTAATCAACTTGAAGCAGAATATGAAAGATTAGTAAATATGGAAAAATCAAAGAGTACAACAAGTTAAAAGCAAATGCTGAAGTAGCAGCTAATAAATTAGCTGAAAAAGAAAGCTCAAAAAGCTCAAATCGAAGAAAGAATTGCTAAAATTGAAGCAGCAGCAGATTCAAAAGCGTTTAAAAGCTCAATATTCTGAGTTAGTAAAAACAATACAAAGCTGTAGTTAAAGCATTAGATTCAGAAATCAAAACTTTAAGCACTAGAGTTGAAAAATTTCGCAGCAATTGAAGCATTAAAAGGAAATTAATCAAAATTAAAACAGTGAAAGGAGATGCGAAGAAAATATAATATATACAATATATTTAGTTCTCGTGGATGAAAGATGAAAAAGAAATTAGCAGTATTAGGAGTTTTTAGTATTAAAACGGTATTTTCATTTGCAGCACCTGCAAAAGCAGCAAAAGCAGCAGGTGGATCAATTGAAGCAGCTTGATAACTTAGAAAACCAATTGGAAAAATTACAACAAATGGAAGATGCAAAATTCAGACAACAAGAGCTCAACAAATGAAGCAGCTCAAAGATTAAACAGTTTACACTGCAATGCAAGCTAAAAGTTGATGAAAGACTTGCAGAAATTGGAAGCAAATGTTGATACAACTACATCTTCAGAGAGAATTTAAAAGCAAAAATTTCTGAATACAAAAACTTAAGAAATCAATTAGACAAAGAAATCGCTAGAGAACAACAAATTATCGATAACTTTGAATTAATTAAATCTTTAAGATAGTAATAAAATAAGTACATAAAAAGATGCTTTGACAAGTTATTTTGGAAAGGCATATATTTTTATTTTTATATTCAATATATAGTAAAACTGTTTTAAAAACTAAACTCAAAGGCTACTGACTATTTTTACTCAAACCCTAAATCTATATAATTTTTAGTAGTTTAATTTTAAATAGGTTTGAGTATATTTAAAATTTAGAAGTAAAAAATCAATAAATTAATGATGAAATAGTTTTATACTATAATATAATTTATAAAGAGAATCGTTATGTGTTTGAAAAGGAAAGATATGTATGGAAACTCAAAATAAAGTTACGTGGAACTGACATTAGCTAGTCTAACTTCAAGTTTATGGGCTGCTTTCAGGAATTTCTGGAGAAATTCTTTTTAAAAAATTCAATTTTTCTTCAGACTGGTTAGTTTCAACTAGAACATTAATTTCTGGAATTTTACTATTTTTAATTAGTTATCTTCATTGATCTATTTTAAGACCATTAAAAATAAAATAGATTGTGCTGGAATAATTTTATTTGGGACAGCAGGAATGTATTTAGTTCAGTATACATATTTTTAAGACAATTGAATTAAAGCAATGTTTCGTTTTGCTACAATTTTACAATTTACTGCACCATTTTTATATTTATTTATGAATCTATAAAAATAAAAAGTTCCACTGTTTCAACTGTGATTTTTGCTTCTTATGACAATTTTAGGCGTTATATTTATTGCAACTAAAGGGAAATTTTTCAAATTTATCAGTTTCGCTAGAAGCATTATTATTAGGAATAATTTCTAGCAATTATGATAGACTTTTTATTCAACATATCCACTTTTTAAAAATACGGAAGCATTACAGTAGTTGGATGGGGAATGATAGTAGGGGAGCATAATTTCAAATGTTATTCATCCAATTTGGAAAAATTGAAGGAGATGTAAATACACAATCAATTATTCAAGTAATGATAGTTGTAATTTTTAGGAACTTCTATAGCTTATTTTAATTTATATTGCAAGCCTAAACTATATTTCTTCTTCCCTTGCAGGAATTTTTAACAGCTTTTGAGCCTGTACTGGCAGCAATACTATCAGTTGTTTTTGGGCTTAAAATTTTCTTTTATTGAGTTAATTGGTTTTTGCTAGTTTTTGTTTCTATATTTATTCTGGAAAAGAGATTGTAGAAATTTAAAAATATATTAGTGTAAAAATTATTTGGAAGGAGGAAAATTCTCTTTTTGTTTATATAAAAATGTTATAAATTACAAATAATACGCTATTTCTATTAGTTTTTATTTTTCATTATTAGATTATAGTAAAGTGTTCAATTCATTCAAAGCCTGATAAGCAATTAAATTTTCCTTTTGAAGTTTCCATATCCATTAGAAAGTTATTGTGGCACATGTAGAATCTACATAAATATTTAATTTAGAAGAATTATTTATAATTTTTAAAATTTCTCATTTTTCTTTAATAAAAATGTGATATTATTCAATTAAGAAGATGAAAAGAGGTATTTTAAAATGAAAAAGAGTATTTATTTTAATCAGGATTATTTCGATGTTTATTGTTAATTGTTTTTGTCTTAGGTGCAGTTAAAACTATTGATTTGAATGGAAACATCATGGGAATTGGCAGATTCAGAGGGAAAAATGCTGTTATTCCGAAGGAAGCGAATATTACAATTAATTTTACAAAATGGAATTGGTGGTTTTTCAGGGAGTGAATAATTATAACGGTCAATACTCAAAATTAAAAATAATTCTATTTTATCAGCTAATGTAGCTACTACTTTGATGGCACAGTATGAAAGAAAAATGAATATTGAGCAAGTTTCTTTGATATTCTCAATCTTTTCCAAAAAATAAATTATAATAGAACATCTTTAATATTGAGAAATAATAAAGGAGAAGTTTGGACTTTTAAAGTTATGGATAGTATACAGAGTACAAAATGGAAACTTGTAAATATGGCAGGGAAAAGATATAAGTTCTTCTTTTTACAATATGAAGACGGAATTACTCTTATCTTTTAACGAAAATGGGATAAATGGTAATGCAGGAATAAATAATTATTTTGGAAGTTATAAGATAACAGGTAATATTATTGAAATTACTGGAATTGGTGCTACACACAAAATGGCAGGTTCTCAAAATTTAATGAAAATAGAAACAGAGTATCTGAGTCTTTTGGAAAAAGTTAAAATGAAAATGACTGATGAGAGAAGTTTAGTTTTGACTACAGAAAATGGGAAAACTTTAACTTTTGATTATGATTAGACTTTTTCTAAAAAGCAAAAGATTTTTAAATGGAATAAGGCTTTTTGGGTTTTAAATATACGGGTTATTAGATACATTTAATGAAGTTCGTTATTTCTTTTCATTTTTAATTGAAAAATAAGTTATAATATATATAAGAAGTTAATTTTACTTTTTTCAAAATAAATGATACAATTGTTAAGGTGAAATATTATAATATAAAATTAAATTTGAAAGGAAATAAAAAATATATATGAGATAAGTTTTTAACAGCAGTATGTATGTTATCTGCTTTTGTAGAGTTCAAATTTACACGCAAAACTACACTATGACAAAGCGAAAACTTCACTGAAACCTGTAAAATAATAGAAAAAGAAGTCATGAATGCGAAATACAGGAATTTGTGGGATTCCTTCAAATAATAAAAAGTGCTCTTATTGAGACAAAAATGGCAGAATTAAGACAAAGACATGCTAAAGTAATGGCTGCAGGATCTACTCATGAAAAGAGTAGCTGTTGAAAGAAAACTTTTGACATCTTACATGGAGAGGACAAAAATAATGCGTAGGGGTGGAGATTCTAAAAATGGAATTGACTGTTCATGTATGCTGCGTGAGAGTTTACCGTGAAGCCTTTAATAAAAGAACTTCCTAGAGTTTCCACAGCAGCAAATAGGACAGGAGTCTCAAAGCTGCAGCAGGAATTTGAAATCAGAAGGATATTGTTTTATTTTAGACCAGAAGATAATAGGAGGTAAGCCATACAGCGGTTATATGTTGGAGATTCATTGTTTATGAAATGCTTCGTCTTCAAAAGGAGTAGTAATGTCTTCATTAAGAGACCTTATTGGAGACATTTAAATATGGTGTGAGAGTTTCACAAATGCATAAAAGAAAGTAGATTTTGTGAAAATTAATTGGAGGAAAAGCAGTGACAATAATATGCAGAATTTGTGTGTGGAGGTTCGATGAATGTAGTCGCAGCAAACCGACATAGAAGAATAAAGAGAAAACATCGTAATAAATGAAAGTAGACGGCAAAAGCTGTTGTTTCACAAAAATTTAGTTGTAATGGAAAGCAATATGTTGTAAATTCTGTACAAATAATAGCATTCAACTAGTGATGCTGCATCAAATGCTAAATTTCAACTGGATCGAGGTTGTATCGGGAAGCGGTTCACGATATAGCAATGGAAAAATTGGAAATTCACACTTAAAAGGTGATGAGGCGGTATTCAATCAAGACAGTAAAGATATTTCATGTAATCTTACAAAATAACAATAAAAGAAATAAGGACTGTACCTAAATTTTAAGTCAGTCCTTATTTATTTCTAGTCAATTAGAAATTAAATCTAAGTCCAGTAGTAAACACATTGTTGTACCTTTGCCCTTTTCCACTGTCAATAGAGACCGTCATAGTTCACATACCATCAAATCGAAATTCACCTCTGTCAATGCTCCAATTCCAGCCCAGGTCTTGTTCTTAGAAAGCCAATACCTTTTACCTTGAAAGTTGCTCCAGGTAGTCCAGTGTATCTTGCGTCAAAGCTCAAGTCCTGATCATTGAAATGCTCTTTGATGTGTTACATAACCTGGAATGTAGTCTTGCTTCCTTGTTCCAGTTTACAGATTTCCCAACTCTAAGTCCAAGTAATGCTGCTGTCTGGTTGTAGTTCTTCTTGCTCAGCAGTCAGTCCGAACTGGCTCTTTCTCTTCAGAGAATGAACCTCTTACCCGACTGTATCGTGAGGTTAATCCCACAAATGGTGTTACAACGAGTCTCATTACTATTTTTAATGTCATATCCTGTTTCTAGATATCCAGAATAGACTTTGTCATTATGTGATTTATTTTTGCTCTTGTATAGTCATTATTGACTTAAAAATAATGTCTCTTTCAACATCACTGTCAACAAATCCGATTCAAGACGTAGCCCTTGCAAGGTAGAATGGAACATCTTGTTTCCTAACCTTCCATATCAATGAAACTCCCAGAAGTTACTGGCATCAGATTTTCCACCATATCTGTCAAATTTAACGTCAGCCTTTTGAGTAGGACAATGCAGTACCTAAGATCAGGTTTTCCCATACTGCTCGTATCAACTCAGACCTGTCCACCAACATACTTTAGTGTCTCCCTTGCCGTATCCATCCTGTTTTCAGCGTACCGTGGCACCAGCCAGAAATCCATAGTCCAAAATTTATCTCCAGCATTGTCAAGGGTTCCAAAGCATAACCAGTCTGTTTGATAAAGTCCTTGTTTACAGTTTTGTGAATGCTGGAATGTAAAAGCTGTGCAATGAAGCATAGATTTGCCGGACAGAGCTGTCTAGGACTGCGAGCTCTGTTAGAATGAAGTTCAGAGACTGGAGCTTGGCAGCCTTTTCTTTCAAACTGAGCTACATTTCCGGCAGTACCAGTTTTTCAATGCTCGATCTAGGTTATGGAGGCAGTCTCCAAGTTTTTGAGCAGTATTTTCTGCATTTTCATCGGATTCTGCGATCTTTTCTGACATACTCAAGTACATTTTTCTGACTTAATTTTTACATTTATCTTTATTATCTGAAGTTTCCACAGCCCCATTTATCAATTCAGGAGTTTCCACTTTGTCAAAATTCCGTAATCCCTTTTTCAGCTTCAATCACAGCCGAGGACAGAGGTTTTTGCATGTGATGTACTTCCATTAACTGTCTTTGCAAAGTTGTATTTCCTCCATTTTAAGTTTCACAGTCCCCTCTTACTGTGAGTTTTGTTTCCTATTTGAGCTTTTGTTACAGAACCGGCGGTTGCAGTCGTAGTCTCCTGTTATAACTGCTCCAGAGCCTCTATTTTTCTAAAGTTCACCTTCATTTTTAACATTTACGGGCGACAGGTTTCGCTGTAAGTTTTCTCAATCCAATAACAGTTGTAGGAGTGAGTTACTAAAGTTCCACCTGATTTTTATAGTTATTGGCGATCCGTTTTCTTTTCAACGATTTCAAAGTTCCGCTTTCTATGGTCAGTTGAGCTCCTTGATAAGTCGTTATTTCTAGACTAATATTAATGTACGTTTACCAGATTTTTAAACCGCTCTAAACCTGTGATATGTCGTTTTCAAATGTTGAAGTTATATTATCTCCAACATTTGCATTAAATTGATCCTTTTCGCTCCAGCATTAGCAGCATCTTTCTCCTACAGTAGTTCATCTACTGAATTGAGAAGCTCAATGCTTTTTCTTCATTTAAAAAGATCCCCATCCAAAGTACTGTCTACTCCCTGGATCGTCCTAAATCTGTTGCAGTTATTAGTATCGTCTGCTGTATTTCGTGCCCTGTCATCCATAGAAATTTTCTCTTTTTAATTTAGCAAGCAACTGCAGATACTTTTAGTGTTGCAAATGATGAACCGTATTCTGAGACATCCATGCAATCCGCATCCACCATTTGCAGCTACAGTCCACCACATAGCTCTTCCTGCTCTTGCTAGATGAGGATTATATTCAGCTTCCATCTGGGACCTACTCCTGATTACAGCAATCCATCCTTTATAAAGTCCAGATACATAATAAGGCAACCCTGCTTGAATACTTAGCTTCATCCATAGTCGTTCCATCAGCACGTCTATTACCTGCAACCCAAAATAAACAATGAACCTTGGTCTACCGCATTTCTGCAAATTTATTAAATTGTTAACTCTGTTATCGTTTTCTGATAGAGCAATTGTTTCACCAAGCTTTTCTTAAATATATTCTAAATGGTTCTCTAAAATTATTGAATTAAATTCTCTAATGTTTGCTGTGTTACCAAAAGAGTGGCTATATATTCTGATTCACCTCTATTTTGAAGATCTTGATGTGTCTATGTCTAAATAAAAATCCGCTTCCGTGACTGACATGCTCACACCATGGATGCCCAGTCGCGCCAGTACCGCTATTTCCACCTAAAATAGAAGCTACAAGTATTCCATGATTGCATTTTGCTTAAATAAAGCTGTGCATTAGTCACTATCGGCTCTTTAATAAATCTATCTTTCAAACTCCCTGCCTATTATTTTCGTCAATATAACTTTGTCTTATTGTCACAATTGGTTAGTATGAACATCAGACGACAGAGAAATCGCTATCTAATACTGCTACATCTAACGCCTCTTCCTGTAAAAGTCCGAGTCTGGAACTTGACTTGTAGAATTATTGTTGTTAGTTATAGTTTGGTTATTTAGATTCCGATTGGGAAGGGATTATTTTGTGTTTGACCATGATTATTTGGGAGATTTGGATTTTGTGCCCTGAGTATCAGTATGTGCCGTCAGGCTGGCTTTGGAGTTGGAACAGGAGTGGCTAGAACCTGTTTGTGAAGAAGCACCTTCACACCCTCCACCACCGCCACAGCTTGATAGTACCGGTAATAAGGCTGATTAATAATGAAATACTTTTCATAGCAAAACTCCTTTATATATTAGTTTGTTTATAATTATAGTTTTCATTCATTATAATTATACCATATAAAACGATAAAAAGAAGTTTTAAATATAAAGGTCTTTATATCCAATTTTTCATATTTATAATTAATTTACTTAGAAATTAAAAATAAAATTTATATATAATGAATTGAACTCATGGATATTATCTAATAATAAATTTTTATAGATAAGATTATTTGATAAATAATCCATAATCATTCAACTTATTTTATACTAGGCTATGTTTAAAAATAAAAATTATATTTTAAGCATTTAAAAATATTAGTTTTATACTTTATTAAAAAGTTTGTAATTAAAGTTAGTTATTTAAATGGGAATAGTATTAATATAATATTTTCAAATTAGGATTACTATTATAGTAAAACTTATTTAAATCAAACTCAAAAGCTATGACTATTTTACTCAAACCTTAAATTTATATAATTTTAGCATTTAATTTTAGAAAAATAGGTTTGAGTATATTTTCAGATTTTAAACTTTTTGATAATAAAAATGACAAATCAATAAATTTGTCATCTTTAAATAGTATTATGGAGTTTAAAATCATTAGTTATTCTGTCTGTAATAATCCCATTCATCAATTTGTGTACCATTTTTAAATTTACATATACCTTTTTCGTTACTCTTTTATCCTTAACTGTAATAGATTTACCACCTTTGTCAACACAGAATTTTGCAGCTGGATTTTGGGTTCTATCATTTCTGCTTCAAGACTTTGTGGAGTATTATATTTGTTTATAAAATCCCATTCTTCAATAGATGTCCCATCTTTTAACTCGCAAACACCGTATTCTCCTTTGCTTCCTTTTTACAATAACAGACTACCACCTTGCTTTTTCACAGTAAACAGATGCTGGATTTCCTGTTTTGTAGATGGAGCAATTTGTGATGAAAGAAAGTATTGTCTTTCTTTTCTTTTTAAACATCTTAAAAATTTGCTGCCATTCCGTAATCTGAGATAACTAGCATAGATGTAATCATACTCTCAAAATTTTTCATTTTATTTTCTCCTTTTATTATTATCAATTAATTTATAACATAGTTTGTTTCTTTTATATGTATTATTGTACTTAAAAGGATAAATTTGTTGTTTACTAATGTATTTTGATATACTACATGAATACTCTACAAGAAAATCAGATTCAGACTATCTAGTTTTTCAGGTTATTCAGATGAATAGAATGTAATATTAGGGGACAATAAGCTGTGTTGTATAGTTTAAATATTTTCTGGTTTTGAGTTTCTAGTCATTAAAAGGTTTTATCAAGTCTTCTGTCTCTACTTTTTGATATATCGGTCTTTTATGAAAATTTCTATACTACTTGTCTAATGTGAAAGTCTTAAAATGCTCTTTTTAGTGGTCTGTATTGAGTTTTTCTTTAATTCCACAAATGTTGTAGTAGGTTTTGTTTTTCCCTTTTGACATAACTTCCGAATACAGTTCCGCCCTTTTAAGTCTTGATGTGCAAAGACAATTGCATCATATTCTCCGTCATCAAGAGTCTTCAAAAATAAAAGAATCTGAAAGAAATCAATTAACTTTTTCTTATTTTAAGCACAAGTCCCAGAATAGAAAGATTATAGTCAATAAACAACATAGAAATCTTGAAAGTATTGGAATCTAGTCCAATGTATCATATGGTATGGTACGTAACTTCCATCTGTATTATTGTCCAGCTTGTTTGTTCATAGGAACATTAAATATTATTGTGATTAAAAAAGACTCCTAGAAAATATGTCAGGAAACTGAGTAAAATCCATAATCTGCCCTTTGCCTCTTTTTACTGTTAAGTAATGCCAGGATGAGAGTACTACCTAACAGTGGTCCATGGTTAAAAAGAAAGGATTTTGAATAACTTGGTTGATTTTTGCATGGTTTTTGTAGCCAACTCTGAGGGAAAAATCACTTAAAGATTTAATAATGGTATTAGACAAAGTAATCCCGGCGGAAAGCGCTACTGTCAACAAGTATAGTAATAATAAGACTATCATCATTTTTCCTCCTTATTCAGATGATAAACCAAAGTTTGCGATAAATTTATTTTACGACTTTTACTACTTTAATTATACTATTTTTCTCTAATTCTACCTAATTTTGGGCTCTTTGCCAAGTATGTAGATAGAAAAAGTTCAATAACCTTAAGAGATAAGCTTTTCAGGTTACCAAATTTTTAACCCATAATGTACTGACCCCAAAATGTTCAAATTAACTATTAATATCTTTATATCCTGCTATCTGCATTCTTATTTAATACATTCCTTTAATAAAAATTTGATTATTTGTTAAATTTTTGTGACATATTAATCTCCCAGATATAAAAATTTTTATATTTATAGTATAATTTCAAATTAAAATATAGCAATAATTTTATTTTTGGTTAAAAAATATTGAACTAAAGTTCAAAAACAGAGAATGCAAATGGATAAACTTTATTTATCATGTGTATTGTTCCCACTGTTTTCTGTTACTCACTCAATAGTTCCTGGCGGTTTAGAAGAAATATCATACACAATTCTGTTTATTCCGTTTACTCTGTTTATAATCTTATTTGATACTTCTTCTAGAAATTCTATGGAAGTTTGCTCCAAGTAGCAGTCATGAAGTCGATGAGTATTTACTAGAACGAATAGCTGCTACATATCTATAAGTTCTTTTTGATCGCCCATAACTCCAACAGTTTTTACACAGTAATGTTACGAATGCTTGATCTACTTTTGTCGTAAAGTCCTTGTGCCATTAGTTCTGTGATAGATGCGTCGCTTTTGAAGAATTTTACTTTGTCAGGGTTATCTGATAACTGATTCCAAGTCTGGACCTGGGAATGGGTGTCTTTTTATAATTGTGTCAGGCAGTCCAAGTTCGTGTCCTACTTTTCGTACTTCCATCTTTAAATAATTCTTTTAAAGGTTCTAACAGTTCAAATTGCAAGTCTTCTGGGCAAATCCTCCACGTTATGGTGAGATTTTATTGTGTGAGAAGTACTTTTATAGACTGGGTGATCGATTTTACATCAGGATAGATTGTACCTTGTGCTTAGGAATTTTGCACCTTCCTGTCCTTTAAGTTTCTTGATTTCTTCAGTTAAATACTTCGATAAATCTGTTTCCAATGATTTTTCTCTTGGCTTCAGGTTCATCTACACCTTTTAATTTGTTTAAAATCTGTCTTTTGCATCAACGAAAACAATGTTTAAGTCAAAGTGTTTTTGTAATATTCAGAACTCCCTTCATCTTTTCTCTTGAAGACCAGTATCTATAAACATCAGTAAGCTGATGTCCCATTGCGTTGTTAATCAGAACTGCGGCAACTGATGAGTCCACTCCACCAGAAAGAGCAAGCAGCACGTGTCTCATCTCCGACTGTTTCTTGATGGATTTTGTTTTTTCAGTAATAAAACTTGAAAATTTTCCAGTTTTTCGTATCTACAGATGTTAAATACAAAATTTTCCAAAATTTGTGTTCCACATTCAGAATGGACTACTTCTGGGTGGAATTCAGCGCTAAATTCTGTTGCTGTTTGTACTGGTGGCGATTGATGAATCTGTTTTTGCGATAATTTCAAAGCCTGTTGGCAATTCTGTGATGGGATCGTTGTGGCTCATCCAGATGTTAGAAGATTTTACTCCTGTAAACAAAGATTGTCGTTATTTTCTACTTCTAATACAGCTCTCTAAACTCTCTGAATCTGCCTTTTCAACTTTTCCGCCGTTTAAGTGTGTGATTAGTGTCATTCCATAACAAATTCCCAAAATAGGAAGATTTAAGTTAAATACTTCAGGATTTACAGTTGGAGCGCCTTTTCATACCAAACTGAAGCAGGACCTCCTGAAAAGATGATACCTTTTTACCTTTTTCTTCTCATTTTTATTTTTCAATATCATTAAAGGCACAATTTCACAATAAACTTCCATCTCTAATTCTTCGGGCAATTAATTGGCTGTATTGTGAACCAAAATCGATGATATTAATTTTCACTTTTCACCTCTATTTATTAAAATATAAAATATAATTTTATACAAGTATTTTAGCATTATTTTTGAGTCTATATGTGCATAAAATGAAATTTTTATAAGATTTAAATAGGAAATTCTTCTCTTTAGCAATTTCTCTGATTACTGCTTCTCTAAATTTTATATTTGGGTCATAAAGTTCTTTTACAAATCGTCCGTCAACTAGTACATCTACATATTTGAGGCATTTTTACGGAATTCATCTTCACGTAACTGTTCAATTGATATAGCCAGTGTAAAAGCCATATATCCTGTCTTTTGCTTTTAGAAATTTTAGTACCTTTTAATATATCTGTGGGATGCAGGATCGCCGCCACTTATTGTGATTCCATCAAGCAAGGTATTCTCATTTATTTCCTTAGCAATTTCTTCTAGTTTTTCATATGTGAGTACATTTCCATGATTGGGGTTCCATGAATATTCGTTGTGGCAGCAGGCAGGCGTGTGAGCAACCTGCAAAATAAAGTGAATAACGAAGACCGATACCATCAACAATGGTTTCTAGAAAGTCTATTAAAAGCCTTAATGTAAAATTATTTTTAGATTTTTCTGAATCCTGTTCTTTGATTCACTTTAAATTACCTCACTTTTTGCATTATTTTTACGCCGTGTTTTACTCTATCCTGCTCTTCAGCCTGTTTTGCACTGTTCCAGCTGTCCAAGTCTCTGCTCAAGTAACCTGTTATTCTTCTAATTTAGAGTATTGTGACTTCCGCAAATTGGACATTTATCATAAATTATGGCTTCTGTTCCGCAGTCTCTACATCTGTCAACAGGGTGGTTTATCGAACCGTAGCCAATTCCCGTATCTTTCATAACTTTTACAATTTTTAGCATAACACCTATATTTTTACGAGCTTCCATCAAGTTCCATATATGTGCCCTCCTTTGTTAGTTTATGAAACGGCGCTTCCTTTCTAATTTTATCAAAAGACTGATTTCTATTTGCCTAATATGGAAATGAATTTGCGAATAATTCTGTCTGTAACATTTTTAATTATTCCAAACTCATTTCTATCGATACGCAAAATTCTGCCAGACTTTCAGCTGAGTTGCTAGAATCGAATAGTTTTGGGTAGTATTTATCTCTAAATTTATCTGCGATTATGCCCATTTTTCTCAATTGTGTCATAAAAGCACTTTATAGGCAACTTCAGCTTTGTTCCGTGTTCTACATCAAATAAAGCGTACATTGCATTTGCTCCACCAACAAATCCTATCGAAAGTGAACCTGAATTTATGGCTTCTCCTACTTCTTCATTTCCATCCTTTACTCCAAGCCCTTTCCATAAATTATTGCTTCTCATAAATGGAAATTGATTTTGCAAGAGCAGTTTTTGGAAATTGTAACGCTCATAAAGCTATTCTCCAGCTAGATATGTTGTTTCTAGGACTTTTTCTGAAATTCTTCTGTAGAAGTCTCGATATTATCTTTTCATTTAAAAATTTACCAGTTTTTCCATTTCTAAAATTTCTTTTTCTACTCTTGTCAATATTGCAATTCTAGGGAAATTAATGCTTGTAAATGATAGATTTCCACGTCCAAGACTGCTTTTCACTATCTACACTCTCAAAAACACGCGTACGGCAGCCCATTGTCGCAATTTCGTATTTATATCGGATCATCCATTTTTCCATTTTTCGTGTCTGTTAAATTTGAATCTAGAAAAACAAAATTTGGAAATAGTCTTCTGCTTGAAGTTTCGCAGTGATAGTAGTAGTAAATCAAAGTTTGGTGTTTCAAAATATCTAAATTATTTTCATAAGAAATTTTTGTTTTTCACAGTTTCTAAAAATTTCATCAAAAATCGTTTCTGCTTCGATTGTAGTCATTTTCAGAATAATTAAGACCTTCTTTCACTTTTGAAAAAGATTTTGTATTGGGAAAATTTAGTGTTTTCATGTGTACCAAGTCCGTTTGATGTCGCTTTTAGAAGTTCACGGATAACCATCCTTCCTTCTTCTGAAGTATCTGTTCCATAATTTATTGAAGACAACTTGATTTCCACCACGTGAGTGCATCGTGTTCAGATTGTGCAAAAACCTCCTTCCATTGCTTGATAAGTTTTCAGTTTCAGTATCTTCATATGTTTCTGTCAAAAAGTTTAATTAAATCATCTATTTCAAAAAATTTTCCATTAATTTTATTACATTTTCGCTACACTTTATTGAAGAAATATTTTCTTTTAGAAAATTTTTATATCTTCTTCCTGCTCCTAGTAACTTCAATTCCATTTTTATATTTTAGAAAACTTAAAATCGTTTTTAGATGCCTTCTAAAATGATTTTAAAGACTCCTTTTGCCATATAAAAAGTCAAATGCTGATAGCTCGTCCATGTGCTGTTCATTCTGATTTGTTTTGAAAATAATAGTTGCAAGCGTAGCGTAAGTAGAAATGCTCTGTAGCTTCACGAATGTATCCGTGCTTTGTATAAAATCCGTTTTCAAACATATTTTCAAGGTCATACAGGCAAAGTTGTAGTCTTGCTGAATAAAAGTCTAAATCATGAATATGAATAAGTCCTTTTCGTATGGCTTCCTTGAATTGTAGGAAACCAAATTTTTCCAAAGCGTAAATTTTAGAAACTGCTTGCAAACTTCATCATTTGCCCAGCTGGTGTCATTGCCGACATATTGGCATTTTCATTATTCGTATCATTAGATCTGACATTTACTATTCACTGCTATTATATTTTTAAATTCTCTGTTAATTGTGCTTGCATTTCCATTCCTCCCTATTTTTCTAACAAAATTAAAAGTAAAATATTTTTAGGAATTGAACAAAAGGTTTTGATTTTTCACATAAATTGCAATATTTTTCGAAAATATATTTAAAAACTTAAATTTTTCTAAATTTAGTAGATTCAATTTTAAAATTTTTCTTATTTTTCTAAATCTCAATTAACCTTCCCCATGAATTGTAATAACTCTTATTCAAAATACAAAAACACTATATATAGTTTTTATAACACAATGATAACACAATATTTTGTGTTTTTCAAGTTTCATAAAAATATATATAATCCATAATTAGTTATTTTTAAAATTTTTCTTTCATTACCATTTTTGCATTATTTATTTGATGAATCATATATATATTATAAATAAATAGTTTTGAGAATTTAGAATAGAATACTAACCTCTTTTAAAAATAGATGAAATTTTTGCAATGGGATTGTTTAATAGCCACTTCATAATTATTCAATTTTTCATCTTTTTATTTTCGTAGGATTGCTCATTGTCAAATCCTTATCTTGCAGTAAAGATCATCCTACAATTAAAATTGTGGCAAGATTGCTACGCAATACCTATGGCTAGTCTATGACATTTTTCTGCACTGACAAAAACTCGCCATACTCAAATAGCTTTGTCAATACAGAAAAATGATCCGACGGGTTATTTATACTATAGATTGTTTAAAAATGAAAATTATATATTAGAATTATTTAAAAATAATAGGTTTATATTCTTCATAGGGAAAGTTTGTAATAAATTCGTTATTTAAAACATGGTTTAGTATAAAACTAATTTTTCATCAAATTAATATTTTTATTCATATTCTGCACCACCTAAAACAATTTTTATATTTTATCATCACATTCCTGCTTTTTACATTGTGAAGGCTTTTAAAATATATCCAAATTTTTAACAAAATAAAAAGACTGGATCTGAAAAATTTACTTTTCCAAGCCAGTCTTTCCTAACAATCTTAAATATTTTTTAATAATAATATCTATCATAACTACATTTTTCCATCATCATCGCAATTTCTTGTATAACCTGCTTAGTTATGCAGCTAGTAACAAACAGTATTGTTACAATTGAAATAATTAAAAATTTAACAAACCTTTTCATAAAAGCTCCTCCTGTCCTAAATCATTATTTGTTTTTGAATACAGTACCCAATTAATAAGGACTACTGCTGCATTCATATCTTTCTCCATCATCAGTACAATAAGGACGTGTATATCCACAATTTCCATGTCCATCACAGATAAATCCTGCCGCATCCATCCGTTCTCGTGCTTCTCTCCATTCATTTACATCAAATAATTCACAACTGCTCAAAACTCATTACAAATGAAATTAAAATCAATACTCTGAATAAATTTCTCATAACAACTCCTCCTAAATCTTTATAAAAATTTTTTACATTTCTTTCTTTTTATTTTAGTATATCCTATGTTTTTAATATTTCTGTTTTTAATCACCTTATAGATTAGAAATTCATTATATCCTTCAAAATCCAATAATTTAACACTATTATAGTCAAATATTTTTCTCATTTATAGAATAACTACAACTTTTTATTCTTAAAAATAAAAAACATCAGCCTCCATACAAAGACTGAAAATTAATTATTATTATTTATTATTTAACTGTAAATACTTCTCTCCTTTTCAGAAAGTTTATAAACTGTGCCATCAACATAAATATATTTTTCCTTTTTAGCTTTTCCAATAACTTTATTCAAAAATCCCTTATTCCAACGCAAATGATTATCAATGGTGTCAATTCCACATTCATCTTTTTCCTGTTTTAGTATTCAGATGATTTGATAAATGAATTAACAAATATTCTGACTGAAAAATGCCATTTTTTTGAGATTTACGATCTTATTGTGAAAAATTAATCCTTTTTGGGTGAAAATATCAAGTGTTAGAAAAAGATAAATTACCCGATTGCATTACTGCGATACTTCCTGCAGATTGAAATATCAAAGAATCTTGCAAAAATGAAAATCCTATCATACTTGCAACAGCTCCTAGAACTATACTTAGCCCAATCATTACTTTCAATTTATCTGTCAATAAATACGCTGTAATTGGAGGTCCTATCATAAATGCAACTACCAATATTGAACCTACTGCCTCAAATGAGGATACTGCTGTCATTGACACAAGCGACATCAGAATGTAATGAATTAATATCGGCTTCATTCCAAGTGTTATTGCAAGAGCCTTATCAAATACCGAAAATTTTTAATTCCTTGATAACGACAAAAAGATAAATTTATTAAAAAAATATTACAAAAGTCGTAACCAATCCTTTAGCAACACTAAAACCAAATATTTCTACCCTATTAAATGGAGCAAATGCAGTTCTCCCCAACAATACCGAATCAACATCCAAATGCACATTTCCAGCATATTTTGAAATTAAAATTACAGCGATACTGAATAACAGCGGAAAAACTACCCCAATTGCTGAATCCTCCTTAACAAGTCTTGTCGAATTAAGAAGTTCCACAAGATAAAACTGTTAAAACGCCAACTATTCCTCACCAACAATTAACAAGGGAGTTCAAATCATGAACTGCAAAAATGCCACTACAATTCCAAGTAAGATAGTGTGCGTAATCGCATCTGAAACCATCGCCATACTTTTTAAAACCAGAAATGTTCCTAAAATAGGCAGGCACTTGCCACCATTATTGCGATAAGCTGTATTTCCAATGAAAAACCCATAATTTATTTCCCCTTTCCAAGTTATTTATTTTTAAATTATTTAATTCATTTTTACTTTTTAAGTTTTTCTATGAATTCTTTTTCTTTTTCTGATTTCTTATAATTTTAAATACAATCCCTCTTTTTGTTTGAGAAAAAGAATGCTAATAACTACGATTATACTTATAATTATAACGATAACAGGTCCAGTTGGCAAAATTGCTTTCACTTATACTAATCAAAGTTCCAAGCAAACCTGATATTCCTCCAAAAAGCCGCCAAAATTACCATAGATTGAAAGTTTGTCTGTCCATTGCCGTGCTGCAACTGCTGGAGAAATAAGCATTGCACTTATTAAATATTACTCCTGCTGCCTGAATACCTGATTATTACAGTAGTTACAATCAATATGGAAATTAATATCTCGATTTTTCTTGCTTGAAATCCCAATGTCTTTGGCAAAATCAGAGTCAAATGAAACAATTTTAAATTCCTTCCAGAAAAGAATAATTATAATTAGAAGAACAATCCCTGTAATCAGAATAATATTTACATCTCTTTTTAATAAATGTCGACGCTTGCCCAAAAATAAATTTATTTAATCCCGATTTATTGCACCTAGCAATTTATTCAAATAAGAAAGTAAAACTAATCCCAATCCAAAAATACCGATAAAATCAATGCCAAAGCACTATCAAATTTTTATTTTTGTATAATTTTGAATCAGTTGAATCAAAACCAATACATACAATTCCTGTAATCTAATGCACCTAGCAGAAAAACTTCTGTATTTTTCACATTTGTAAATAAAAAAGCCAAGCAAACTCCAGGAAGTGAAGCATGAGAAACTGCATCTCCCAATAAACTTTGCTTTTCGTAAAACAGCAAAAAGCATCCAAGTATTCCAGAAACCATTCAAAGTAACTGAGCAACCAAGTGCAACTGTTCTAAAAGTATGATCAGCTATAAGAAGATTTAATATATTCATTTATTAATCCCTCCTTTTCATTTCAGACTGATTTTTGATTATCTGATTAATTTTTACTTTTATATGTTTTTCAATGATTTTTCAGGAGTAAAAATTTCCTCTACAGGTCCCAGGAAGCTATAACAGAAACATTTATAAATGTTACATAGTCAAAAATAATCCTTTACTGTCTGTAAATCGTGATGAACAACAATCACTAGTCTTTTTCTCATCACGTAATTTTTAAAAATATTTACAATAGATTTTTTTCAGTTTTTGCTATCAACTCCTTGAAAATGGTTCATCCATAAAGTATATTTCTGCATCCTGTACCAATGCCCGTGCTAGAAATACCCTTTGTTGCTGTCCCACCAGATAACTGGCTTATCTGTCTATCTGAAAACTCATCCATTTCGACTTTATGAATAGCTTCCTTTGTCTTTTTCCTTATCAATTTTTCTAACTTTTCTTTAACCATCCAACTTTTCCATAACGTCCCATTTCCACAACATCAAACACAGTAGTCGGAAAATCCCAGTCAACACTACCTCTTTGAGGCACATACGCTATTTTATCACGTACTTTGCTGTATTTTTCGTTATAAAACCCTAACCTCTCCAGTAATAGGCTTTTATCAAATCAAGCATAGCCTGTAATCAAAGTAGATTTTTCCCAGCTCCATTTGGTCCAACTATAGCCATAAGAATCCCTTTTTTATTCCCAGTTCAACATCCCATAAAAACAGGTTTATCTTCGTAGGCTATGTGTCAAATCTTCAACTTTTATAATAACATCATCAGAAACATTTTTGATTCATCTTTCCTCCTCTTCTAAATTGTAAAACTATTCTACTTTTGTGAAATTTATTTTTATTCAATGTCTAATTTTGTCTCTAATTTTTAATAATCATTTTGTATTTTATAAAATAAATCGTTGTTAATAAATATTTTCCTTTAATTTTTATGTTATTTCTTTAATTATAGCAAAGGGTATCAATCGCCATACCCTTGCATCCCCGCTGTCTAAGCATGAAAAACAATTGAAACTCGCTACATTGAGACTTCGCTCGCTTTCGCAAATATAAAAGTAAATTTAATTCTATAAACGGATTTATTATGAAGTTATGACGAAAAGAAACATATAAATATGTTTAATCAATTTTATTTCCAAAAATCACGACATTTTTAATTTAGCTAAACAGTTCTTTTTCTTTAACGAAATTTTGCTTAATATTTATTTTTATTAAATTAATTATTGTAATTAAATCAAAAATATCTTGATTTTTGAAAAATAAAAATTATGGTCTGAGAAAAGCGAGTTTAATTTTTATTTTTAAAGCATTACGATGGTATCGGCTGTTTGCTTTTAACTGTTTTAATATAAGTTTCAGAGTTGTGTCTTCATCTCCCAATGAGTCTGAGTACAATTCTCCACCTATTTTCAACTTCTTTTTCCTCTAGCTTTTACAGCTTCCTGCAATAGCTTCTATACTCGGAACAGAAGATTCTACAAATATTGCTTTTATATTTCTTTTGAACAATGAAAGTTAGCTAAGATCGCTTATATTTTTGTACCAGTTTCAGAATCTGTAGAAACACCCTTGTATTGCTTTTACTTCTAGTCCAAATTGTTCTCCAAAAGTAGTTAAATGCATCGTGAGCTGTTACAAGAGACTCTGCTTTTTCAGGAATTTCCTTGATTCTTGTTTTTACATAAGTTGTAAGTTCATTTTAGTTCAGCTTTATATTTTTAGGTTTTCTTTGTAGTAGTCGCTATTTTTAGGTCATATTTACTTAATTCAGCTTCTACAGCTTCAGCTTCCTTTTTCCCATAGTTCAGTATTGAACCATACATGCGGGTCAGGAGTATTTTGGTCAACTAGATGAATTTTACTTTTATCTAGTTTATCCCCAACATTTAATATATTTTTGTTTTGAGAAGTTAATTTTTCAAAAATTTCTGTCATTTTACCTTCCAGATGTAATCCACCATACACTATAATATCTGCATTTCCAAGTTTTTCAATATCTCCTGCACTAGCACTATATAAATGTGGATCTACTCCTTCTCCCATAAGACCTGTAACTTCGACTTTATCTCCACCAATTGTTCTTACAAGGTCAGTAAGCATTGTCAGTCGTAGTAGTAACTTTTATTTTTTCCCTGATGAGGAGCCATCTTTTTCCACAGGATAAGTAGCATCATTACTACACATATTGCAATTAATAAATTTAATTTTTAAGAATATTGTTTTTACTCATAGTCAATCTCCTCAAGTCTTTATTTTTATAAACTTCAATCATTGTTGCTGCATTAAAAAGCCACTATTTTTATTATTTTCTTTGCTTTTTCAAATATATTGGACCATCAAAGGGATCTTTTTCTTCGACTATATACTGTTCTTTTAAATTTATGTTCAAATCCCGCAGATAGTCATATAAGTCGATATTATCCTCTACACTTAATATAACAATTTCATCATCTTCTTCAACCTCCGACAATCTTATGACATTTTGCTTCATCGAAAATTTTTCAGGTCATAAAAAATTGGACTTCCATGTGGACACTCTTTTCGGATAAAATAAAAATTTTTCCAATTTTTGTGAGAAGTCTATTGCTTGTTACATGTTCGAGAATTTCAGCTTCTTTATGAACTTCTTCCTTATCATATCCCAGTTTTTCAAATAGAAAAACTTTCCCAAACTCTATGTTTTACGAATAATGTCTAATGCAAAATTACTTTCCCTTTTTCAGTAAGTTTCACTTTCTCAATAGTTAAATAGTCTTCATTTACTAGCTTTTTATCATTTCGCTAACTGATGCTGGAGATATTTTAAATATTCTGCAAGTTTTTGTTGGAGTATTCTTTCTTTTCTTTTTTAAAAGTGTATATCCCTTTTTAAATAATCTTCAATACTTTTACTCATCTCAACTCCTTTCTTTTCTATCTTTAGATATACCTAATCATAAAATTAGGTAAACCTAACAGTGATTATATTACCACTCAAATATTTAAATTGTCAATACCAATTAATAAAACTTTTTAGAATTAGTACAGATTGATTTAAAAATTATAATTGTTATACTAAAAATACTTTTTAAAAATCTGGTAAATAAAAATGCACTTTATAATACAGATTTAACTGATGTTAAAAAGTGCACTTAACTGAATGAAAGATAAAGAAGATATGAAGACCAAGTAAAATTACTTAGTTTTCATATATAACTTTCCAAATCAATTTCAAATTTAATTTTTCTCCACTTTTTATTGTACAACATTTTTAGAAATTATAGTGTGATCTTTAGTTACATCCTCCATCTAAATTTTTCATAAAAATAGAATTTTACAATATTTAAAAATTTTATTATTTATCATTTTTAGGAACAAATTTCCATAATGTTGAGACAAGCAATGTTACAGCAGTTGATTTTTAATGCATCTCCAGGAAGGAAAGGCAAGACACCAACCATGAATACGTTTTTGTTAGTTACAAATAGTGATAGTGCTAATGCACCTAATGTCAAAATAATCGCACTGAAAAGCATTAATGAAAGAATTGTTTTTACGTAAGATTTTGTAACTCCTTTTATCAGCTAAATATCCTAAAAAGATTGTAGAAACAATATATCCTAAAATATATCCTCCTGTTGGTGAAAAATAGATCCTGCCTTTAGCTCCAGCAAAACTGGGGCACCAAAACTACCTGCCGCAACATAGGAAAGTATAGTAGCAGTTCCTAATTTTTCGCCGTATAGCAACGCCATTAACGTAACTCCAAACGTTCCAAGTGTAATTGGTACAGGAGTGTAAGGCAATGGAATCATAACTCTGAGCCATTAAACTTAGAAATACTACTCCACCCAATACTAAAAAGAACATTTTTAAAAATTTCCTTTTTCTTTTGTTTCAATTTTAATGATATTGTTAATCAAAAGCATTCTGTTTCATAATTAAAACCTCCATTCTTTTTATTTATAATATTGTAACACTTGTTATACCAGAAAAGTCAATAAAAGTCATTTTTATAATTTTATACTAAACTCATTTAAATAACAAGTTTTATTGCAAACTTTTTATAAAGGATATAAACCTAATATTTTCAATTAATTTAAGATATGGTTTTTCTTTTTTAACAGGATTTAGCATAAAATAATTGAATAATTGTAAATTAACTACTGAATATAACTATTAAAAATTTATTCTCATTTTTATAAATGGGAACTAGTATAGGTCTAAGTAAACAAGAAAAAGCTGTAACTCAAATTTCTGTGTTGTAGCCTTCCTATCTTAGAGTAATTATTTATGACAAAAATCATATTAGAAGTTAAATCTAAGTCCTGTTGTAAACACATTGTTATTTCCTTTACCTTTTCCACTGTCAATAGAACCATCATAGTTTACATACCATCCAAATTTCAGAATTTCACTTCAGTCAATGCTCCAATTCCTAGCCCAAGTTCTATGTTCTTAGAAAGTCCCAATACCTTTTTACCTTGAAATGTCGCTCCTGGTAGTCCAGTATATCTTGCATTAAAAGCTTAAATCTTCATCATTGAAGGCTCTTTGATGTGTTACATAGCCTTGGAATGTAGTCTTGCTTTCCACTATTCCAGTTTACAGCTTTTCCAATTCTAAGTCCAAGTAATGCTGACTGTCTGGTTGTAATTTCTTTCTTGTCAGCAGTCAGTCCAAATTGACTCTTCTCTTCTGAGAATGATCCTCTTACAACTGTATCGTGAGTTAATCCCTACAAATGGTGTTACAACGAGTCTCCATTACCATTTTTTAATATCATATCCTGTTTCTAAATATCCAGAATAAACTTTGTCATTATGGTTAATTTTTAGCTCTTGTGTAGTCATTAGTGCTTAAAATAATATCTCTTTCAACATCACTATCAACAAATCCAACTCCAAAACGTCCTTGCAAGTAGAATGGAATATTTTTGTTTCCTAATCTTCCATATAGTGAAACTCCAAAGTTATTGGCATCAGATTTACCACCATATCTGTTAAATTTAACGTTAGCTTTTGAATAAGACAATGCAGTACCTAAAATCAAGTTTTCACCAAATTGCTTATCAACTCCAACTTGTCCACCAACGACTTTAGTATCTCCTTTACCGTATCCATCTTGTTTTTAATGTACCATTAGCTCCCAATCCAGAAATCCACAATCCAAAATTATCTCCAACATTGTCAAGAGTACCAAGCATAACTAATCTATTTGACAGGTCCTTATTTACAGTTTGTGAATGTTGGAAAGTAAGAGCTTGTGCAGAAGCATAAATTTGTCCAGATAAGCTATCTAAAGACAGCGACTCTGTTAGAAGAAGTAAGAGCCTGTAGAGTAGTGACTTTTTCTTTCAAACTGAGCGACATTTCCAGCAGTACCATTTTCTATTTTTGATCTAATTTTTGGAAAGGCAGTTTCCAAGTTTTGAGCGTGATTTTTTTGCATTTCATCAGATTCTGCTATTTTTTTCTACATAGTCTAATACATTTTTCTGCTTACATTTTGCAGAAACAGTATTTTTCATTTTGATTAATTTTAGCATTTAACATTTCATCAGTGTTTACATTTTCAAAAGTTTCCTTCGATTTTGTGGTCTGATGTAATTACATTTTGTGTAGTCCCATTAGCTGTCACATATTTTCTTTCTCCATTTTCTTCTGGTTTAATTTCAAGTCTTGAATTATTTAAATTAACTTTTTCCTTGTACATGTAAGTTAGAATTTAAATCTGTTACAACTCTTGAATTTTTCCAAAAGCCTCATAATTTCCAGAAACTTTGTGTTGAACCAGAATTTTCTATAATACCATTATTTGTAATATCATTTTTATTACAGCATTATTTGTAGAAAAGAATAGCTTGTCTTCTTTGACATTTATTGATGAAGAATAAACACCATTTACTTGTAATCTTCCTGCATTTACTGTTGTTGGACCTGTAAATGTAGAGTTTCCAGATAAAGATTAAATCTCCAGAACCATCTTTAATTACACCAGCATCTCCTGAAATATCATTTGAAAAAGTATAACTTCCATTTGGAATATTAATATTTACAGTATCTCCAAGTGCAAGTCTGTTTATCTAAATAATGCAGGTCCTTTAAGAGCTTTTATCAATATTTAAAAGTCCCCATCCATAAACTATCATCAACTCCAGTTGCTCCTATGTCTGTTGCAGTTGATAAAGATTGTTTGACGAATTAGACTAGCATCCATCCAAGGATATTTTTCTTTAATCAATGCTGCATGTTCCTGTTACAAGTGGTGCTGCAAACGAAGAACCTCCACCCACATAATTTTTGTCCTTTTATTGAGAATGCTTTGATCTCCAACTGCTGTCTACAGTCCAGTTTTGCAACTCCTGCAGGGTGAAAGCGGTGTCAAGTTATCCCAGCTAGTATCTCCCTAATTTTGATTCTACTTTTTGAAGTTAATGCAACTACATTTATCCATCCTTTTTCAAGTCCACTTTCAAAATAAGGCAATCCTCCTTCAGAGTAGGGTTGTGTATCAGATGAATCATTTCCTGCAACCCATACAAATAACGAACCGTTATTTACTTCATCTCTATAGAAGTCAAGTATATCACTTCCTATTTGATGCCCATAATAATGGCTGAAGTTGGAAAGTACTGGTAAAATCTGTCACTACTCCGTCAATTCCAAATGATTGGTTATAAATAGTAACACCTTGATTTTTTTAAGGCTTGATACATTTCTAAAGTGTTATTTTAGGATATACTCCTTTCTCTTCATGTTTACTAGAATCAATGGCATAAACAGTTGCATTTTTAGCAATTCCAGCAGAAGAACGCCTGCTGCAAGATCAGCTACAACTATACCATGGTCATCATTCGCAGTAGATTCGGCTGTGAATCCAGGAACTGTAAGTTTTTGACAAACGACTTCCAAATTTTTGCTGATAAATCTCCATCAAATAGATGAATTTTGGAAATCCTACATCAATAATTCCGACTTTTAACATTTGAACCTGTAAAGTGTAGAATTTGAGATTGTTATGTGGGTTATCTTTGTGTATGAAAGAGTGGTAGTCATTCCATGTCAATTGAACTAGCTGATTTAGTTACAGTTGGCTTAGTTTTTACTGGTGCTGTGGGTAGTAGAGCCAGTATCAGACGTTGGAGGTGCTTGAGTGATGTGGAACCTCCACCTCCTCCACCGCCACCTCAACTTACTAATAAACTGCAGTTAACGCAATAGAATTGATTTTTCTCAGTTATATAGAATACTTTTTATATCATTTCATTAAATTCTTTCTAAATTAGCAGTCATAAATATCTATCTCCTTTCAATATATATTTTCAAATATTATTTTATTTATTTTCTTTAGTTAACATTAATGTAAGATTAACATTTATAATGATTTTTCAATACTATTTTACCATATTTTTAAAAAGAATTTCACTGTGAATTAAAAAATTTTATTTAAAAATTTCCTAGTTTCCTTGTACCATAAAAACTAAGTCCAGCTCGTCCATTTTTATTTTTGAAAAATTAGAATATTCCTCGCATTTTTTTCTTCAATTTCATAGTATCAGTTATTGTTTTAGGAATTTCACTAATTACATTAAGTGCTTTAAGATTTCTTAGAATGTGTCTATCCAAAATAGCAATATTTTCTCCAAATCCAAGATTTCGCAACACGTGATTTCGCCTCTTTTAATCCCATTCCTTTAATATTTTTCAAAATCCATTTTCTTTTTCAAAAGTATCGCCAATTTCTGATAATATGGCTGTAATTTTTCCATCTTTTGTCATCAGTTCTCGTAATTCTAACTAAATAACGTGATTTATTATTCTTAAATCTGACAATATTTAGAAATCGACGATTTCTTCAGGCTTTCCATTGTAAAAGCAGTCCATTTTCCACAAAGTTGTAATGGCTTGCCAAGCATTTTTGCTTTTGACTGAGGGTGTCAGAATACAAAATGCCATTTCTGCAAAACACTTCTTTTTCTGTACCTTTCCAAGCCTTTTTATAGCCTTTCTATAGCTTTTTCAATCCCTTCTTTTTATTTCTTTATAAATTTTAAAGAATTTCTTCGTGCTTTTTCCTTATCAATTACTAATTTCATTGTTTTTCTATATTCTTTTTGTTTTTCAGACATAATTAAAATTCCTCGTTTTATTATTTTTATTTTATTTCAGAAAAAATTTTCCAATTTCATCAATAGTTTTCTTCTGATTCCTTGAGAGGTGCCAAAAATCCAGTCGTGGCACAAATTTTCCCCAATTTTTATTTCCACACTTGTTCCAATCGCAACTTCAAGCATATCAGCTTAATTTTAGGCAATCAGGATACAGATTTCATTTTGTTCCAAAAATTAGAAAAATTTCTCCAAGATTGTCCATATTTCCATAAATTGGCGAAATCATAGGATTTTTCACATCCAGTTCTCCTGCAAACTGCTTTTCCTGTTATAATTCAGTCCATTTAGTGGCAAGATGGATCTTTTTCTGCAAATTCCTCTATTTCCCCATTTGTCATTGAAAACATCGACCCAAGGTGACATTAACGCAGTTTTCTTTGGAAAAAGGCAAGTCTCATTTTTCAATAGTTTGTAAAAATGCAAGTGCCAAGCCTCCGCCAGAAGAATCGCCAAACAGATAAAAATTCATCATCTTTTGTATTTGCTGGTTATATTCTATAAGCATCCATTACTACTCTATGTGCTTTGTCAACAGTATTTTTCTGGAGCAAGCGGGATAGTCAATGAATGTAACTTTTAAATGGAATTTTCTTAACCAGCTTTTTCAATAATATTTTTGTGAGCCCTGACTGCACGCATTACGTAAGCCCCAGCCATGTAGAAAAACAACATGCTTGTTATAACTTTCTTCTGAAAAACTGTCAAAACTTGGTATTCATCAATAAACTGTTCATCAAGAATAAGCGTTTTGTCAAAATTTTTATTCAAAAAATCTGTATCCTTCTTGGGTTTAAAAATCTTTTTCCTTATATTTTTTTCATATTCACCAATTTTTGCGATTGGCACTGCAATATCTGATAATAAACTCATCATTTTATTTTTAAGAAAAAAATAATCAAAACTCCTTTCTTATTTTTAAATTTGCTTAAATTTAATCAATCAATTAACAAACTTTTCAAATTTATTATATGATTTCTGATAATTTTTGAATTATAATCCCTTCACTTTCTAATTTTTCACGTATTCTTCTTACAAAAAGCAAAAGCTTTTTCACCATCACCGTGAACACAAATAGAATCAGCTTTATCGGAATTTCTTTTTCCTGTTATTGAAGTTACTTTTTGTTCCTTTTATCATTTTTATTACACGTTCTATTCTTCGTTTTTCATCATGAATCATTGCCCTTCCTTTGAACGTGCCACAAGGCTCCCATCTTCCTCATAAGCCCTGTCTGCAAAAACTTCGCTGGCATATTTTTAAACTGAGGTCTTTTTGCAGCTCTTAAAGTTTCACTTTCCGAAAGTCCAAAAATTATGAGAGAACTGTCAAAATCAGCAATAGCCTCACAAATAGCCTTTGATAGTTCATAGTCTTTTTGCAGACCATATTATACAAAGCTCCGTGAGGGCTTTTACGATGTTGCTGACTTTTACACCTTCACTTTTACAAAAAGCTCCTAAAGCTCCTAATTGATACAGCACATAAGTTTTCGCTTCGTCTATTGAAATTTTCATTTCACGCCGTCCAAATCCATTAAGTCCAGAACCATGGGATGAGCTCCTATTCCAATGTTATTTTTAGCAGTTTCTATCGTCATAACAACAGGATCTCCTGCGATGAAAACCACAAGCCACATTAGCACTGGAAATAAGGGGAATAATCTTATCATCTCCTCCAATTTTATAATTTCGAAAACTTTCTCCCAAATCACAGTTCAAATCCACTTTAAAAAGCCATATTTTACCTCTTTTCATTTTTAAATTTAAATTTTTAATAAAGCAATACATTTTTCAATAAAACTTGTAGTTGCTTTTTCCTTGACAGAAAAACCTCGTTTCTCATAATTTGATATTGAAAATCTAAGTTAGTTTCTACACCCAAAATAACAGTTTCATTTTGAGTGCTGAACGCATTTTTTTGGAGTGCCATTTCACGAGTTGGAGCGTGAACTATAATTTTAGCAATCATTGAATCATATTCAGTTGGTATTGTATAGCCTGTGTAAATGGCAGTGTCAACTCTTATTCCATTACCATCTGGTAAATGTATGTTTGTTATTTTTCCCTGGACTTGGCATGAAAAGTCAGGAATTTCTGCATTTATACGGCATTCTATTGCATGATCCCTCGTAATTGTATATCTTCCTGTGTGAAAACTTAATTTTTCATTCATTGCTACTCTAATCTGTTCAATTATCAAAATCCGTTCCTGTCACCATTTCAGTAACTCCGTGTTCTACTTGAATTCGTGTATTCATTTCCATAAAAGTAATATGAACCATCTGCTCCCATTATAAATTCTATGGTTCCAGCATTTGTATAATTTACTGCTTTTTTCTGCTAGAATAGCATATTTATTTAGTGCTTCCTGAGTTTCTGGAGAAATTGCAGGAGATGGTGATTCTTCTACTAATTTTTGATGATTTCTCTGAACAGAGCAGTCCCTTTCCCCAAGAGCCACTACATTCCCAAAATTATCAGCAATTACTTGAATTTCTATATGTCTTGGATCTTCTATAAATTTTTCAATGTACATAGTATCGTCACCAAACGCATTTATGGATTCTCGCTGAGCTACATTAAATAAAAATTCAAAAACCGTTTCTATCCTTTACAACACGCATCCCTTTTCCGCCACCACCAGAAGAAGCCTTTTACCATAACAGGGTAGCCGATGTTTCAGCAGCTTTCATTCCAGATTCTACATCATAAAATAGGTTCTTTTTGTTCCTGGTACAACTGGGACTCCAGCATCCATCATTGTTTTTTCTAGCCTGAGATTTATTCCCATTCTATCAATAACTTTAGCTGGTTGGACCAATAAAATTTATTCCATTTTCTTCACACATTTTACAAACTCTGAATTTTTCCGACAAAAAGCCGTATCCAGGATGAGTGCATCTGCTCCCACATTCAAGGCGACCAGTAATGATACTTTCCTTGTTCAAATAACTATTTCTTGCAGGTCCTTCTCCAATGCAAATACTTTGATCAGCCAATTTTATATGAGAGACTATCCTTATCTTCCTTTGAGTAAATTGCAACACTCAAAAATCCCCATATTTCTACAGGCTCTAATCAATTCTAACCGCAATTTCCCCACGATTTGCAATTAATACTTTTTATCATAAATATATCCCCTTTCTCTATTTTAAAATGATTTTGTTATAGTTGATTCTGTTCAATATTATAATTTTATATGACATTAATACTTAAATATTAAGATTAATGATTTTTAATTAAAATTGATAAAAGTTATTTTTGTAGTAGTAAATATTTTTCTGCTTTTTATGTTTTATCTTTTTTATAAAAGCAAAGGGGAACAGTCGCCATCCCTTTGCGAATACCGGCTTGTCTAAGAATTTTTCTGAAATAAAAACGAAAGACTCGCTACGTAAAAAACTTCGCTCAAACAATCGTTTTTATTCCATCACGACAATTTTAGTTTAATTAATTCAAATGATAAGTAAAATTTCATTAAAGAAAAATAACAATTTGAGCTTTTTGAGTAAAATTGAAACTATATTTAGTTAATGGTATCAAAATAATCTAAAAATAAGAAACTGATAAATAAAAAAATCAAGATTAAAAATTATTAATCTGAATAATTAAGGATAAAATTTAGTAATTTAATAAAAAATAAAAAGTATTAATAAATTAGATTCTTTAAGCGAGCAGATGAATATAATACATTATATTTTTATTCAATAAATTTTATTTTATCTTCAATTTCTGCATAACGCTCTTTTTCAATAATCTTTTCTAAATCGACATTGGATCTTATGTTATCAATTTCAGGAAGTAATTTTTATTTCCTTATTTGCAAATCCTATAATTCTTTTTCATTTAATTTGTTAATGTTGTATTTTTGTAATTTCACGTCCATAATTTTTTTGGTTGAATCTGAATATTTTCATTATCTACAAACAAAAATTTTTGTGCGATCTCCAAAGCCAGACTTTCCAAATCCTGAAATGTTTTTACTTCATTAACATCTTTAATAATACCAACTTCGTCTCTATATTTTACAAATTTTTCAGCCTTATTTTTTTATTAATTCCCAATTTTAGCAAATCCTTGTATTCAACATTATTAATGTCAAATTTTTACATTACTTTTTGTCAAATCAGCATCTTTTTAGCCTTTTTCCTTTTTATAATTTTTCTTTACTAATTTCAATTTCTGGAATATTTTTGTCCTCAATTAAAAGTCTTAAAAAATTTCCTGCAATTAACAGTATTATAAAAATAATGACATATTTTATTTTCATAAATAATCCCCCTTTTTGATTACATTATACTTAACATTTTTCCCCAAATCTGCTACTTAAATAAAATAACTTATATTTTATGACAAAATTATACCACATTGACTTTGTTATTTAATAGATAAAAATTAAAATTTGAATTTTTATAATTCTGTAATCATTAAACAAAAATTTTTACTTATTTAATTAAGTTATTTTCTAAATTTTGATTAATAGTTATTTTTATATTTTTAAGTATAAAGGGGATCAATCGCCATCCCCTTTTATAATCCTGACTACGTCTAAAGCATCGAAATAGAAATTGAAACTAGCTGATTTATTAAATAAAAGTTATTACTAACTCTTAAATTGATTATAACTTAAATGTTTTTAGAAAAAGCTCAAACAGTCAATTTCATTCCAAAAATCACGACAATTTATAGTATAATTACAAAAGATAATCTTTATTAAAAATAAATTCCAAGCAAAAATTTTTGTTAGAAGAAAAATAGCTGTTTGAGCTTTTTGGAGACAAATTTTTAAATTTAGATAAGATTATTTGAATTAAAATTATTTATATTCAAAAAGCGAGTTCTATTTTTCTTATATTAAGAAAGTTTTGCGTAAAAGCGGGGAGTTGTAAAGGAACATAGCGACTGATGCCCTTACGTCAAAAAGATTTAGAATTATAAATAAAAATAATAATTAGTTAAAATATTCTAAAAATAAGTAATTTAGAAAATAACTGCTGAGTTTTTGAAGTAGAAAATAAGAAAAATAAAATAATTTTTCTCATTTTAACTAAAAATGTGATATTATTATATATAAAATAAATGATTTATTAATACGAAGAATTGAAATATGATAAGAGGTGATATTAATGGGAAAAAGATTAAAGAAAAATGTAAGAAACTTCTTTTGGACATTTTAAGGGTGGGGTTGAGAGATTTCCAATAACGATTATCTCTACGCTATGGTTTTTGCTAGTTGTATTGACAGGAACTATGAGAATAGCAGAAGTTAGAAGTTTTCAGTTGTTTCTGATGACTTTGTTGAAGATTAATCAAATCTTTTGTGTTTGGGAGCATTTTTATTACGGCAATGTGTGAGATGCTATTATGGGAACAATATTTTTATAAGCAAAAAATAGATGGTTAGTTAGAGTATTTATTCAGCTATAACATTTGTTATATCGATTATTTTTGTAGGTATTTACGATTAATGATTATTACAATATTTATTATTTTACATTGATTCCGATTTCAATAGTTCTGTTTTTATTAATTCCTATTTTTGAAAAAGGAAAATAAAGGAAAAAAATATTTGCAGTCAGTATTTTCAGATTTTGTTATAACAGTAATTTTTGCAACGTCTCTATGGATTGGATGTTGACATAATATGAGTAACAGTGAATTATCTGTTTTTTAGATTCTGGTGACGGTTTATTTTTAAGATTTGTACTACGTATTCTTTCTGGTTTTATAACTGAAGTATTTGGGAGCATCGCTTTTCTTATCTTTATTGAAAAACCTGATGATAATATTGAAAAGTTATGATTTTCCATTTATTTTTAAATTTATGTGATTAAAATTTGTAATTATTCCGTTGATTATTATTTACACAGGTGTTTTTATATTTTTATGTGAAGTGTTATATCCATCAATTACCAAAGGTTAATTTCTCACCTTGTCCTTTGGTACACAGCATTTTAGTGTTGCTGTTATGATTTTTGATAACTCATTTACACAGAAGATAAATTTTTGAGAACTTTTAAAAAGTATTTTCCATATTTTTTTCGATACCTTTAATTTTTGCTTCACTATTTTGCAGTTTTTCAAAGAACTTTATCAATATGGAATTACAGAAAATCGGATATTATGTACTAATTTCAATATTCTGGCTACTTTTTCTGCATGATTTTATATATTAGAAAAATGAATATGACAGGAATTTTCATAAGCTTTGATTACCTGTTTAGTCATTCGCTGTTTATACTCCGTTTAGTGCCAAAAATGTAAGTAATCAGTCAAAGTCAAAGATGAAGAGAATGCTTGTAAAATATGGAGCTTTAAAAGATGGAAAAATTTCTAAAATTACACAAAAATTGAATAATAGTGAAGGAAAGTCAAATTTATACAACGACTTCACTATATATCTGACTAACAAGCACTATTGTCAAAATTAGATTTCAAAAAATGAAAAAGGTGGAAAAGTTTATTCAGACTCTTGGAGATTTGGAAAAAGGAGCTGGGATGTGAAAAGAGTCATGGAGAGATTATTATTCATGGTATGAAGATGATGATGACAGAGAAAGTTATGATGAAAGAAAGTAATATACATATAAACTTAAAGAAAAATGACTGAATACTTATATCTGATACAACAGGCTATGATAACCTTATATATTACGAAAGAGAATGTTTGATAATGACGATTCGATAAATCAGGAAAATGAATCTGAAAAATATAAAAATTGTCATTAAAAATAAAACAATCACAATAAACAGTAAAAGATGGTAGCAGAACTTGCTAAAATAAACTATGAAGATGTAGTAAAACAAATAGTATCAAAATTAAAGAAACTTTAAAAACTTCACAGATACGAAGTAGATGACAGTATACAAGTTCCACAAAAAGGATTTGGAATATATTGGAACAGCAGGAAAATATTAAATTACAAAATTTTCTTTAGAAGCGTTAATGATAGAAATAATAAATGGAAAAAACCAAAAATTTGTATTATGAAGAATTTGATTTTATGTTTTCTGAGAAAAAAATAATTACTAAAGAATGAAAAGTAAAAATCGGAATCCTATTAGAAAATAAAGCCAGAGTTGATTTAAAAGTTATAAGTTTGATTTCGGTTTTTGTGAAAGGAGAAAAAATGACACTAAGAAAAAGTTTATATTAATAAATTTTTCTGTTACAATATTTGTATTATTAATTGTATTTATTTTGTGGTTACAGAATGCAACACTCAATTTTTAATTATATATTGATTATTTCATTAATCTTGGTATTTGAATTTCTGAAAATAGACAAAAAAGAATATACGCTGTACTTTTTATCAAAAATATATGAATATATTAAATGAAGAACTTGATCCTGAAAAATTTATAGAAATTACGCAAAAATGAATATGATAGAAATAAAAATAGACGAGTATAGAAATTATATGAAACTGAATCTTTGTGCGGGATATTCTTCACTAGGGAAAAGTAGAAGAAGCGTATCAAAATTTAAAAAGATATAGATTTATCTAAAAATCATTATTCAGAGAACAAGATAAAATCCTGTATTACTATAATGAGCACTGTTATTGCATGGACTCGAAAGAAAAGAAGAGGCAATAGTGATTTACCAAAGAAAAAAAGTTTTAAAAATGATGGAGAAATTTAAAACTAAAAAGGACTTGATGAAACAAATGCTATGATTAAATTTTTAAATGGAATTTTATTTTATGAAAATGATAGTACAAAAAAATGATAGAAATTTTATCAGAAACATTAAAAAGCTAAGTGTTAAACGTCAGGTTTTGGTAATTAAAGCATTTATTTAGCGAAACTATAAGTCAAAAAGCAGGAGGAGATAGAAGAAAGCAAGAAAATTATACGAAGAAGTTATTGAAAAACTGAAATAAGTTATACATTGTAGAAGAGGCAAAAGAAAAATTGAATAAAATGTAAGTATAAAATAAATCGGAATATAATCAAAATATTTGAATATATTCCGATTTTTATTAATTAAATATTTTAAACTGCTGTGAGATATTTTAATATTAAAATAGTTTTCTGCAGCACTTCTATATTGTAAATCTACCAAACCACATTAAGAGGAGAAACCTTTCATATGAGTAGTATATAGAAAATATGCAAAGCTAATTTCGTCAGCTTGAGCAATTGAGTAAGCACAAAACATAATAATGATCTCAAAGGCAGCAGTGAAGCATAAGACATCACGAAAGCAGCAGATAAAACGTTTGGAGAGACAGATACGACGGCATCAGTCCAATCTCTTCTGCCAAAAGCAGAAGACCTAAAAAGC
>BNJT01002349.1_pt1 | contig 74963 bp, 96 predicted proteins | sample 8540491 | NCBI WGS metagenome assembly BNJT01 (sample SAMD00202455, study PRJDB9452) | human saliva metagenome | host: Homo sapiens | reverse complement strand
ATGGTAGTGAAAGGAGCTTTTGATGAGATTTCATGAAATTGGATAATCATAATCCTCATATTGTATTGATTCATGGTGGAGGGAATTCATGGTGGAATTATTTGCGACAAGCGCGTCTTCTATCAAATAAATACCATGTGATTTTACCAGTTTTAGATGGACACGGAGAAGAGTTCCAAGAGTATGTATCCACGGAGCAATCTGCACAGGAAATTCTAGAGTATATAAAAGACCGATGTGATGGACATGTTAGCTACCATTTGAAACCTGCAATTTCAGATAGTTCAAAGCAGAGGTTCTCTATATTTATGGAGAAAGGAAATGAAGTGCGTAAAGGAATCGGCAAACTATTTCAACAGATGCATCCTAATTGCACGCTGATAAGCAAAGTGCGGATATAATCATGGATATTTATCCAATTTATCTTCCGTTGAGTGGATGGAATTAGTAACACCATGGGAAAAGAAATGAGTAGCGTTAAAAGGAAAGGGTTTAGCAATGTCACTTACGAGTCATATTGTTCGTACACGTTATTTACGATTGGGGACTCAAACGAGACTTGCGGGTTGGGTTCCACCGACTGATGGGAGGCTGGCTGAAAATGTATCTTACGGATCCTGCGACAAGTGGCATCTGCTGGATCCCTATCGTCCAAAAAGATGCGGAAGGCAACTGCTAGTGTTGCTTTAATGTTCCACGGCATGGTGCGTGGGTTTTATGGGGAGTGGGCAGTGATACGCTCCGTATTGTATGTATTTAGCTACCCAAGGATTTGCGGTAGTGAATGCTGCAGTTACCGACCTGTGCCAGCTATCACTTTCAGCTCCTTTAGAAGATGTCAGCCATAGTAGAGTGGGTTGTAGACCATGCACAGAGAATACGGCTACGGATGTCTCGAATCTTTTTCGTGGGAGGAGATGCGGGAGCGCATTTAGCGACGGCGTGATACGGCTCAGTTCAGACGAAGCCGGTGCGAAAAGTTTTCCGGGATTAAAGTAGATGAAAAGATTTATTTCCAAAAAGCTCAAGGCTGTTAAACCTGTGGAGTGTCGGATGGCATAGGAGGTGGGTGGAAGAAACTACAAGGTCGCTTGCCGTTGACGCTACGTTTCTTACAGATTTGCTCTGGTGAGAAACCCACTGTTGATGCTGTGAAGCAAACCGTAGGCCCAGCGCAATTTATCACTTCAGACTTTCCGCTGGTCCATCTAACGAGTAATGGAGACTTTACGGAAACATTCGTACTGTCTGAAAGAAGTGTTGAGAAGAAGGGGGTGAAGTCGTCTTTAAGGATTATGGAGAGAAAAGAAACCTGGCGACATGCCTCCATTTGAATCGAAAACACAAAGTGGGACAAGAGTGCAACGCAGACCAGTTGGAGTTTGTTGCAATGATAGAATAAAACCCGCTAAATTTTGTTTGAGTTTTGTAATTCATTGAGATTGATCAAGAATACAAAGTTAAAGAATATTTTTAAAATGGAAATGATTTATTAAACCCTATTTCAATGATGGCGCTTTTGACGATGGGCAAATTCAGTCGTCAGAAGGAGGGATACGATGGATTTAATTAAGTTAGGATGCTGAGGAAATCATCGGAACCATAGATATCGATGCTGTATCAACGGAAGAGATCCTGAAAGTGTAATGAGGGAGATGATTGCTTTGATTGTTGAAGAGGTATAGAGACATCTCTGCCTAGTTGGAGCAGAGGTTGGTAACCGTATGAAGTCAGATCGTCTGTTTTATATTGTGCTGGAACTGGGAGATTTTTAGGGTGATTAGATGCTGAATGCCCACCAACATACGGAGTTTACGTGCTGACCAGCGTTGGATTATGGCTGGTGGAGATAATGCAGTGTTTACCGCCCAGGAAGGCAGCGTGACTTCACCGAACTTGCGCGAAAAGACCTACTATTATAAATCCCGGTCTGAAAAGAGGAAAAGCTAATGGTTTAGCTGCCAGCGTAGAACCTCAGTGTACTGGGTGGATTACGTTATGCACGACAAGTTGGTGTAACATCGGAACCATTTCTTGTGTGGTTAATGCAGAAAGTTCTAGAAGCTGCATTATCCAATTGGTGCAGTGACTGGTGCGGAGGCAATTATGGATCGACCTGAATGAAAGCAGGGACAGCTCAGAAGTTAATATCATTATGACTTTCACGAGGTCATGATTAAACTTGCAAAGTTTATAAAATTATATAAGCGATGAAACCAAATAAAAATTAGTGGTCTGATCAAAAACATGATTCGTACTTTGACAAGGGCCGATGAGGAAAGAGCAGAGCAACTTCATGAAGCAAGTGGGTTGCAACGCAGTAAGCTAATTTGTTATGGAAATCATGAACGTGGATAAAGAAACTGCTGCTGGGTTTCTTTCAAAAGGGAGATGGACATATTAAATGTGCCATCCAATACTTTAGGGAGGGGCAGATGTTGAAAAGATATGGAATTAATTATTTCGAAATTATTATAATTTATGAAATGCTGGTATATGAAGGCGATGGAGGAATCTGAAAATGTAATTTTGAAGAGGCTAGCAAATTTACGTGAAGAGGCAGATACATTTTAAAATAGACCCATCAAGTACAAACAGACTTGAATTCGAGAAGCTGCGAGTGAAAGAAATGAAGTTACTGTACTTTTGTACATGTGCTCAAGATCACCTGATGACTTCTGATAGGCGAAATGAACTCAGCAGAAAATGTACGAATAGACTCAACCATGACTTTTGGGAAGTTAGAGCATAAAGAGTGCGAGGAAAACGATGGCTAAATTTAGAAAATGGACTGTTAAAAATGTGGGATCAGAAGCAATCATCAGTTAAAGCATGATGAGGGACTATCAGTTATGATATATCCGATGTTTTGGCTATGGGGTGCGTATTGCCGATGCATGCCGCAACGCAGATAACGAGCCTGTGATTCCAGCACTGCGATTTGATTCCATATCGACTGGAGATGGCCTTTACATGTCATTGCCGGAGGCCTCATTGCGGGCTTTTCAGTTTCATTTTCCTCAATACTTTGTAAACTCCTAAAGAAAGATTACTAAACGAAAGCCTTTTTGGTGCGTTGGTGGTATTTGAAAGTATTGTCATCGGAATCATTTATTATTTTTATCGTGAAATGCACTGGGTAATTTTATAAAGCACTGGAGGTGAAAAGGTATGAAATTTGCCAGTTTGTTCAAGGAGGAATGTCAAGCACTGCAATTGTTGCCAAAGGCATTACATAGACGCAGGAACTATAGGAAGGTTAGATATCTCGGGGTGGACGAATGTGGAACCTGAAAGCTTTGTGCTGAGAAAAGTAAAGAGGATTATCAAATTTCTCGTAGCTCTCAGAGTCTAGTCATCGTTATGATGTGTAGAAAGCTAGTCAGTGCAGATGAAAGCAGGCGTTCCATGCTCACTCGCTGAAACTTTCACAAGGAGGCACTCGGCTACAGGACTCAAAGTGCTTCAACAAATCAAAAGAAGAGTCAGGAATCACTAAGGAAAGTGGATCACATGTGTTTGATAAAAATCACTGAGATTGTGGATACAAAGCTGTCGACACCGATGCAAAAGTAGCAAGTGCTAGAAACATAACGCCATTTTAAGGCACTCGTGATAGTATTAATACCTGCCTAATTATTGTCGTTGCGTCAAATGTGTAACTGGTACCTTTCGCTCGACTCAATGCCAGTAGCTCAGAAATTACCTAATCAGATTCGACAAACCAAGTTACAAATCTTTATTACCTTACCGTGTGTCAATGCACATGCAGACACTCTATGCGTAGTATTTGGAAATTGGTTTTCTCTCTGGCATCTCTTACGATCTAGATGGTTTATCAGGTGGATCTTGGCAGTAACTATATGCTGCAGCCTATGCTATCATTCCTCAGCTATTCCAGCTGCACTTCTGCAGAAGTAGCTTTAGTGGAGTACGAAGCGAACCTTTGAAAAACTGCTTTAGCTTCATTGCCTTCCAGGTTTTGTACTGCCTATGAGTAATCTGGGGTCCGCGGGGATGTTTATTGGTATCTTATCTGGTGCTCGTTGCGGTTGAAGTTTAATCGCTCACTCAAAAGAGTGGATCAGACTTTCAATGCCACTCAAGATGCCAGCATCGGCTGCACGTTCTTTTGAAGCTATTTCACACCAGCAGTGTAATCGCACAATGCTGCTCCAACAATTACAGCCTTCATCGGTGTTTGACGTTCATAAGATCATGCAGTGATCGTCGCTCCACTAGTACAAAGCATCTGATTCAATGCCTCTGGTTATTGTAGTAATCTTCTACATCGCAATTCTTCTGGTCATTTGGTATCCACGGTTGGTCAATTGTCGGATCTCTTGCATCGACCACTATGGTTAGTGGTATTGTTAGAAGAAAATGCTACTGCGTTTAGGAACGGAATTCATGCAGCCTAATATTGCAGCTGAAACCGTTCTATCAATGGTTTTGTAATGATTGGTGGTTCTGGGGCTACTACTAATCGGGATTAGCTGTCTTACTAATCTGGCGTTCTAAAATCTGCTTATAGCATAAATCTCTCGGTAAGACAGCATTTATTCAAGCAGTATGTAACATCAATGAACCTTTAATTTCTCGGTACACCAATTGTATTAAATCGACAATTAATCATCTAGTTTATCTTAGCACCATTACTAGCAAATGCGGGTAGTAAACTTGGATTGCAATGTCCTGCAGGCTTAGTGAAGCAAAGTGGTTGCAAGTGCGCCTGGACACCTTCCTGGACCAATTGGAGTACCCTAGCTACAGAGTAGTGACTGGAGAGCCATTGTATCACGTAGAAATTAATTTTATTATCAATTTTAATTTACTATCCATTCTTTTGCAATGTACGACAAATCATTACTAGCTCAAGAGCAAGAGCAATAAGAATGAAGTTCTAAGCCCTATTCTAGTAACAGGGCTTTCTAGTATAAAAAGTAAGGAGAAAATGAATGAGACGATTAGGTATATCAATTTATCCTGAAAAAGCACCTAAAATATATAAAACTTATCTACAAGTGAGTTTGGCTTTTTCTAGAATTTTTCGTGTTTATTATCTGTGAATAAACCCGGCAGAAGAAATAAAAAGAATTTACTGAAATTAATGAATATGCACACACTTGGGCTTGAAGTCATTGTAGACGTTTCGCCTCGAGTGTTTGGAGATCTTAATATTTCGTGATAAAGATTTATCTTTCTTTAAAAGAAATTGGAACCGATGAATTCGACTAGATGCTGGTTTCTCAGGTTTTAGAAAGAGTCGATTATGACGTGTAATCCGCAAAAGGGTTAATTGTTGAAATCAACATGAGCAATAATGTTCATACTCTGGATACGATTATGGATTACAGACCAAATAAATACTCTAAATTGTATGGTTGTCATAATTTTTATCCACACGTTGTCAGGTTTGAACCCTAGATTTTTCATAAAGAATGCTACGAGACGATTTAATCATGTATGGAATAAAAACTGCAGCATTTGTCACTTGTGCGATAAAAATGCATTGGACCTTGGCCAACCACTGAGGGGTTACCAACTTTAGAACTTCATCGAGAATTGCCATTAGATGTACAAATTAAACATCATATTGCGATGGAATTAGTGGATGATATTTTGATTTCTAACTGCTACCCAACAGATGAAGAATTACAATCTCTACAAGGACTTGATTTAGATTTGGTAACTTTTGATGTTGAATTAGTAAATGGTATTCCTGAAATCGAAAAGAAAATTGTGTTAGAGGAATTCCACTTTAATAGAGGGGATCAAAATGATTACTTCATTCGTTCAACACAGAGCCGTGTGAAGTATAAAGGACATCGTTTTGAAGTGTTTAATGCTCCAGATAAGATCCGTCGAGGGGATATTATTATCGAAAGTAGTGAATACGGACATTATGCCGGAGAGCTACAAATCGCCTTGAAGGATATGGAAAATTCAGGTAAAACAAATGTTGTTGGGAAAGTAGTTGATATCGAACACTTTATTTTAGACGAATTAAAACCATGGCAAAAATTTAAATTTAGATTAGGATAAACGCAATGGATAAGAAACAAAGAATATTATGGGGCGGAGCTACCGCTTCTAGCCAATATGAAGGTGGTTTCACAGGCTCGAAAGGGTTAGATACGCAAGATTGCCGTGCGTATTTACCACGAACTTCGAACGCAACAGAAGAAACACGATTATTAACGAAAGAAAAAATCGAAGAAGCTAAACGCTTGGATAGTGACAAGTATTATCCGTTTAGAAATGGGACAAAAGGTTTTGAACATTTGGAAGAAGATATTGAATATCTAGATGAGTTAGGATTAGATTTATATCGTTTTTCTATTAGTTGGGCAAGGCTTTTTCCAAATGGAGTAGAAGAAGTACCTTCTCCAGAAGGGGTCGCTTATTATGATCGCGTTTTTAATCTCTTAACAGAAAAGAAAATTAAAATCTTTTTGACTCTCAATCATTATGCGATGCCAATTTATTTGGTAGAGCAGTATGGTGGGTGGAAAGGAAGAGAATGTATCGAACATTTCATGCGTTTTGCTACCTTTGTATTTGAAAGATGGGGAAACTTAGTCGAATATTGGTTACCGTTTAACGAAATTAACGCAGGATACTTTAGCCCCTATAATGGTGTAGGTTTATTGAAAGGTGAAAATGGATTTGATTTATCGGATGTATTCCAAGCTCTGCACCATCAGTTTGTAGCAAGTGCTAAAACAATAAAATTAGCTAGAGAAATGAAACTTCCAGGACGTTTTGGTTCAATGATTGCTTGTTTCTGCTACTATCCGTTAACTAGCAGACCTGAGGATAATCTAAAACTAGTTTTTGAAGAGCAAATGAACCAATGGTACTGCATGGATATTTTATCTAAAGGAGAGTATCCATATTACGCAGAAACCTTCTTTAAAAACAAAAATATTGTTCTAAACATTACGGATGAGGACAAGAAACTATTAAAAGAGAATACTTGCGACTTTGTTTCAATTTCTTTCTATACATCATCTGTAATTACTGTGGAAGAAGCAGATAAAACAGCTGGAAATTTAGTAGTTTCGACTAAGAATCCGTATTTGAAAGCAAGTGAATGGGGTTGGCAAATCGATCCGGTTGGTCTAAGAACTTCATTACATAAAGTATACGAACGATATGGAAAGCCGGTAATCGTATCAGAAAATGGATTAGGCGCACGTGATGTACTGACTGAAAATGGGGAAGTTCATGATGAGTATAGAATTGACTATATGAAGAGTTATTATGAACAAGCACAATTGGCGCTAGAAGATGGAGTTCCACTTGAAGCTTATATTGCTTGGGGAATCATTGACATTGTATCTGCTGGAAGTTGTGAAATGGATAAACGCTATGGTGTTATCTATGTAGATGCAGATAATCTAGGTAATGGAAGTTATAAGCGATATAAGAAAGATAGTTTCTATTGGTATAAAGACTTTATTCAAAAATATAAGAAAGAAGATTGATTTTATGGTAATTGTTGTATGTCCTTTAATGCATGACAAAATTATTTCTATTGTAGAAGGAATACCGAGTACTAATTATCACTTTAAGAAGAAGGAGGGAATTAATTTGTATTTTGAAGTAGCACCTTCATCCGATGAAGAGGCTGCACAGGTAATTAAAAGTACTCTAAAAGCAAATTCTATTAGTAAAGCATTAATGTTCAAAGTGTTAACAAAAGAATATATATAGGGAGATGATTTCAAATGGATAAGTTAACAAACTTTGTAGAAGAAAAAATTGCACCGCCGCTAATTAGATTTTCACAAATTCGATATGTACAAGTAATGCAACGTATGGGATTAGGAATCATGAGTTTATTGATTATTGGATCGCTATTCCTAATTTTTGCTTCGTTTCCATACCAACCTTATTTAGAGTTTTTAGGAGATTTTAGAAAGACACTTGCTGCTGGAGCTGGTATCGGTACAGCGTTTATTGGGATTTTTACCGTTATGACAGTTTCTTATGGCCTAGCAGAGTGGTATAACGAAAACAAAGGGATGAAGATGGATGTTATTCAACCTGTAGTTTTATCCACAGCTTGTTATCTATTGTTAAATCCTGCTAAAACTGTAAATGTAGTAGTGGAGGCTGGAGCTAATCCAGCTAAATTCACAGGTGTACCAACTCAATATTTAGGAGCACTTGGGGTGTTTACAGCTATTGTTGTGGGGATTATATCTGTAGAGATTTATCGAATTATCATTCAAAAGAATATTGTTATTAAATTACCTGAAAATGTTCCACCAATGGTATCACAAGCATTTATTGCTTTGATTCCAAGTTTTGTAGTAGTTGTTTTTTGGTGGTTCGTAGGTCATGTGTTTGGAGTAGAGATTCCAAAAATGATTCAAAAAATATTCGAACCATTAGTGTCTATTGGAGATACTCCTATTGCAGTTATTCTAGCCTCTCTATTAAACCGTGTACTATGGGCAGTAGGTATTCATGGAGGTAATATCGTAAGTAGTGTTGGTGGAACAATCTGGCAACAAATGGTGGCTGCAAACCAAGAAGCTTTTGCAGCTAATCAATCATTCCAAAATTTACCATATACATTCACTTCACTATATATGGATAATTATATTTGGACAGGATTATTCCCATTAGCATTGATTATGACCTTCTCAAAATCACCTCGCTTAAAAGCGTTAGGTATCCTTGCATTACCAGCTACTTTATTCAATATTGGAGAGCCTTTAATCTTTGGTATTCCAATTATGATGAACCCTGTTTTAATGATTCCATTTGTATTGAGTTATGTAATGTTAGCTGTTATTTCTGTAACTTTAACAAGCTTTGGTATTCTACCAACTCCTGTATTATCTGTTCCATGGATTATGCCGGCGCCAATTAAAACATTCTTGGCAACGAATGCTTCTATCTGGCCGGCGGTATATGTCATTCTTGGATGGATTGTTATGGCAATCATTTTTCTATCCTTTTTGTAAAAAAACAATTGAGAAGAAGGATTTATCAGAAAAAAAGCAGAAAAATGGTGAATTATTATATTCATAAAGATGATGCGAAGGCTGATGTAGATTTCTGCATTAGCCTTCTTTTGTAGGAGATGGTGATTGTGTTAGGAGCATCTATTTATTTTTCAACTCCATATGAAGAAAATGAAAAATACTTAAGAGAGATTAGTCAATTTGGTATCAATTATGTTTTTACCTCTATGCAAATTCCAGAAGAAAAAGATGAAAGTCAGTTAGATTTGTTAAAGAAGTTTATTTCACTAACGAATCAGTTAGGGATGAAGCTTATGGTAGATATTTCGCCCGAGACGTTTAGGAAGTTCAATATATCTAAGGGCGACTCTATAGAATTTCTAAAGAGGTTAGAGGTTAAATGTGTTAGAGTTGATTATGGTTTTGATTATAAAGAAATCAAAGCGTTCTCGAATGAGTTTGAAGTTGTGTTGAATGCAAGCACGATAGATGAGTTCTTTTATAATCAAGGATTAGAAAATGGTTTAGATTTTACGAAACTCATAGCTTGTCATAACTTTTATCCTAGAAAAGATACAGGTTTGGATAAGGATTGGGTTATTCATAAAAACAAAATATTAAAATCTTTTGGATTAAAAGTAATGATGTTCATTCCAGGAGATGCGAAAAAAAGAGGGCCAGTCTTTGAAGGCTTACCGACTGTAGAAAGTCATCGAGAACAATCTCCTCTTGATAATTATATAGACTGTTCTGAGAATCTATTTACAGATGAAATTCTTGTTGGAGATGTGCAGATTTCAAAAAAAGAGTTAAAGAAAATTGATGATTTTATCAAGGAACAAATCATTACGTTAGAGGTTGAAAATCTTTCGGAATCTGATTTTGTAAATAGAGTGTTATCAAATAGAAAAGATGTAGCTATGAACGTAGTACGCTGTGTTGAATCACGAACAATTTTGAGAAGACAAAATGTTGCACCGGATAACACAGCTGAAAGAAAAATAGGAACAATAACAATGGATAACGAAAAATACGGTCGTTATCAAGGAGAGGTGCAAATTGTAAAGCGCCCTCTAGAGGCTGATGAACGAGTGAATGTTATCGGTAAAGTTACAGAAGATTCTAAAGAACTATTAAAGTATATTCAAGCAGGGACTAAATTTAGATTTGTAGGAGTTGAAGATAATGAAAACAATTATGTTGGTTTGTAATGCAGGAATGTCTACCAGTTTATTGGTTAATAAAATGAAAGCAGCAGCTGCTGAAATTGATAATGAAACTTTTGATATATTTGCTACACCTTTAAGTGGTGTAAAAAATGAAGTAGAAGTAAAACCAGTAGATATAATTTTGGTAGGTCCTCAGGTTAGATTTAAACTTAAAGAATTAAAGGAAAAATATGAACCTGAAATTGTTGTGGAAACTATAAATGTGCAAGATTATGGTATGATGAATGGTTCCAATGTCTTGAAGGCGGCTTTGGAAAAATTATAAAAACAAAGAGAGTATACAGAATGAGTGTTTTATATAGAATTAAAAGTTCAATGGATGCCTTTACGGAGACAGAACGTATTATAGCTGAGTTTATTTTTGCAAATAGACAAATCGTTTTAGATTCAAATGCTAAAGAGTTAGGGGAACTTACAAAAACATCTGCTTCAGCGTGGGTTCGTTTTTCAAAGAAAATGGGGTATAAAGGATTACCAGCTTTTAAGGTGGAATTGGCGAAGGAAAAAGTTAATTTAGATGAAGGCGATATCGAAACCTTTTTAAACCCAAGTGATTCCTTGATGATGCTACTTCAAAAAACAGAGAATATGTTAACTCAGAATATCAGAGAAACCTTTGCCTTACTTGATTATCATGCTTTAGAAAAAGCCATTGAATCGATTAACAAAGCAAAAACAGTTTATTTATTAGGAGTTGGCGGAAGTAGTATTGTTTGTTTAGATTTCTATCATAAAATGACGCGTATCCATCAAGAAATTATATACGATCGTGATTTACATACATTGATGGCACGTGTAGCACAGCTAGAGAAAGACGATGTTGTTATTGTCATTAGTTATAGTGGCGAGACAGAATCCGTAAATTCGATTGCCAAAGTTGCAAAAAAACTTGGGAGCCAAAAATTGTAGGAGTTACAAAGTATAACTTAAAATCGACTTTATCAACATTGTCAGATATCCGATTGTTTGTTCCAGTGGAAGAAAAAGAAATTCGTTTAGGCTCTATCACTTCTCGGAATAGTTTATTAACGATTACCGATTTACTGTATTACGGAATTGCGAAGAAAGATTTTAATATTACAAAAAGACTTGCTTGTTAGAACACGACAATTTATTAAGGAGGTTCAATAATGCTGGCAGTAGGGTTAATGTCTGGAACATCTTTAGATGGTGTGGATACAGTTCTTTGTGAAATCACGGGGTACGATGAGTCCACACAAGTAAAACAATTAAACTTTATTACTGTAGATATTCCAGAAAACTTACGAACAAAAATTAGAAAATGCTGTAGCAGAGAATTAATCCCTGTGGATTTAATCTGTTCCTTAAATTTTGAATTAGGCTATCTTTTCGCGGATGCAGTAAAACGTATTTGCAAAGAGTCCAATGTTCGATTAGAAGATTTGTCGTTTATCGCAAGTCATGGACAGACTATTTTCCATATCCCGAAAGCTTATGATGATTATGTTCCAAGTACATTACAAATTGGAGAAGCGGCAATCATTGCGAATGAATGTAAAACAGATGTGATTTCAAACTTCCGCGTAATGGATATGGCGGTAGGTGGGGAAGGAGCACCTTTAGTTCCTTATAGTGAAACTTTACTATATGGTGAAGATCATCAAGCAGTGGCGCTACAGAATATCGGAGGTATTGGAAATGTGACAGTTCTTCCTAAAAAGGGCGATGAGAAAAAAGTCATTGCTTTCGATACGGGTCCAGGGAATATGATGATTGACGAAGCTGTTCGAACTTTTTATGGAGAGAAGTACGATAAGGATGGATTCTATGCTAGACAAGGAAAGATGATACCGCAACTGGCAGAAGAGCTAAAAGAGCATCCTTACTTTAAGATGGATCTTCCAAAAACTACTGGTAGAGAAATGTTTGGAGAGCACTATACGCAAGAACTTCTTAAAAAGTATCACTCTTATGATGCAAACGACATTATTCATACCTTAACGTGGTTCACCGCATATTCGATTGCGTATCACTATAAGAAACATCTGATTGACCCTTATAATTTGAAGAAATGCATTGTTGGAGGTGGAGGTGCCTATAATTCTTACTTACTTGAACTTATTCAAAAAGAGATGACTGAAGTTCAAGTGTTTACACAAGAAGAACAAGGATTTTCTTCAGAAGCTAAAGAAGCGCTGGCATTTGTGATTTTGGGGAACCAAACTTACCATAGAAGGCCATCTAACGTTCCTTCAGCTACAGGTGCGAAGAAGAGTGTTATTTTAGGCCAAATTACCTATCCAACTTTATAAAAAAGAAAAAATGCCTATTGTGGATTTTGAAGTGCACCCTGTCAAGTAGACAGGAAAATAATTAAAGTGTATGACGAGTTCTTATGAACTCGTCTTTTTATTTATGCTGGGATTTTTAACCCCATTGATAAAGTAATTCTTTTCTTATTATAGAACTGGATATACTCCTCAACTTTCTTGAAAAGAGATTCATAGGTTTTGAAATGATATAAACGATATGCTTCTTCCTTTAATGTTCCCCAGAATGATTCCATTGGTCCATTATCGATACATCTTCCAGGACGGGACATACTATGTGTTATTTGTCCTTTCTCTATAAAGTGCTTAAAGAAATGAGAAGTATATTGGAATCCTCGATCACTATGAATCATTGTTTTTGTGGGAATTATCTTCCTTTTTATTTGATTAAAAGTATCTTTAACGATTTGATTATTGTTTTGCTTAGATATTTGATATGCAACTATTTTCTTTGTGCCATAATCTAAAACAGCACTTAAATAAGCTTTGTCTCCCTTTCCATACTTCAATTCAGTGATATCCGTTAATAGTAGAGCCATTGGTTCATATTCTTTCTTAAATTCTCGATTTAAAATATTAGCTGCAGTGTATTCTTCAGTGTTCGATTTATAACGATAACGTTTTTTTCGTATAACTGCCTTTAATCCCATTAGTTTCATAAGACGCTGAATACATTTATGATTCACTTTTGCATTTCTATAATAGTTTAAATAGATTGTGATACGACGATATCCATATATACCTTGAACAGATTCATATACTTCGTGTATTAATTCCATTAAACGACGTAGTCGTTTTTCAGATTCCGAAGGGACACGATTTAACCATTTATAATAGCCAGCTCTACTGACTTTTAACACTTTACATAATAGAGTAATATGAAATCCTCTTTTACTTAATTTTTTAATCGTTTGATATTCCGCTTCAAATCTCGTTTGGCAAACATCAACTCGCTTTCCACTTCTTGTAATTTTTAGTGCGGCATTTTCTGTTTCTAAATATTCGTTCGCGCCTTTAATATTGCCATTTCTGCACGAATACGCTCAGTTTCTGTCTGTATATTTTCTGGTTTTCGTTTCCCTCGACTGTCTATTAATCCATCAGGACCATATTTTTGATATTTTTTTACCCATTGATACACCAAGTTGTAAGAAATGTTATATTTCTGTGCGGTTTGTTTATAGTTTAATTGATTTTGAATACAGTCTTTGACGATAAGGATTCTTTCTTCGTGCGTTGTTTTTCTATATTTCATAGTGTACACCTCTGGCTTAGGATCGTAGGGCCTTCGTGGCCTCACCATTAGTATACTTAATAATCCAATTTCATACAGTTCTAGCAGAAGGAATTTTTGTATTTTCTTGCGATTACTCTTAAATAGGGTTTTCGATTCTAAAAACTCTTTAACCACCTTTTTCTTTTAAATTCCTTTGTATAAGTGTTAAACCCGTCTCGATCTTCTAATGCAGAAGGTCCATATGCTTTATAGTTCAAAAAATACATATTAAATGCTCCAGGTGAAATCTTTAAACCATATTCACTACGCAGCTCACGAAAAGGCACACCATCTAAATACAATTCTATGAATCGTTCTAATTCTTTTGCAGTATGTTTCTTAGCCAATCTAAAAAATACCCCCTCTAAAGTAGTTTACTTTTTTTAGTGTCTACTTTAGAGGGAGCATATCATTTTCACAATAGGCATTTGCTTTTATAAATAAAAGACGCTTTCTGTTGCTGATTTAGAGGGAATAATATTTAAACGTTTTTGAGACGAGTCAATTACAGAAATACAACTATTCAGTACTGTAGCATTTTTCTTAACGACACTTCCTTCAAAAGCAACAGGAATGATTGTTTCACTGTTGCATGATGTTAGAGCTGTTGCAATATCTTTTCCTGCTTGTTGAGCGAGTGTGTGTAAAAAGTAATTGGCGTCATAAGTGCTGCAAAAGCTAGCAAGTTTTGCAACTTCTGTTTTTGGTTTTGAATAAACTGTTTGTACAATAGTACTTCTGTCAGGGAAGAGTTCTTCCAGCGCCGGAACTAGTTCGCAGAAATCTAAAAGGAGATTCAGCATAATCTAGATAATCAACATATGTTTTTAAAATTTGTTTCCAATCCAATATCCACTCACCTTCATCCCCATAATATGTCCCCATCCAGCCTTTTTGAATAAAGCTATTCCATCCTTTTCTCTGAAAAGGAGGAAGAACCAGTTCCTGCGATGAATAGATTACCATCATTATTTTTAAAATGTAGCAATATGACTCATTTTTAAATCAGAATCAACTACAAAACGACAACTGATTTTTCGTTAAAAGCTAATAGTGAGCTTGTCAATGATGGTGCTAGCGCCTGCTCATACAATAGAAATAGATTGATATCTGAATAGTGAAGATTGTTATTAGAGAGTAAGTGATTAATAACTCAGGTACCTGCATTTGATATTGCAAGCCTTGAAGTTTGCAATTGATTTGCAGCTCTCCATATAATATATCATCAACGATTTCTTGTTCTTATATAAACCTCTTTCGGTCTTTGCACTACGCCGCACGGATCTGATTTTCATAGTAAAACCCTTCGTACATGTTACTGATTGAGTATAAATAGCGTTTGAGTTTTGAGAGTCACGCCTTTAGTGATAGAAAAACCAACTGAAACAGGTGACCTTTCAACCTGAGCAAAGAGATAGCTCGTTTAATATTATTTTCTCACAAAGTGCCGCCAACATATAACTAAGCTTTCTAGAATGTCGTTAGCACGTCTTTCGTCTCTTTTGAAGAAGCCCTGCGGCAGAGTAAGTCGACTGCTAAAGCAGCCGAGTCGTCACGACTGGTAATGGCTGCAGAACGAACTCGATTTTCGCATGGCGAGGAACTTTGAGGCGATAGGTGCTGGAGTGCTCCAGATTGCCGTTGCTCTGCCCAGCACTCGACACGCAAGCTGAGCCACGTTGCTAGCAATTTCCCAAAGGCTGCATTGACTTCTCTTGTCTGGCAGAGATGACAACCGATTACTAAGAATCTTTTCCGCAGCATTGCTAGGAAGGCTATGCGAGTTGAATATGCGAGCGTCAGTGGTGGACGATATTTTTACCGATACGGCTTAGTTTAGCGCTAAATATCGCTGACAGACTCAGACCTGAAGCGCCGACCAGCAGGGCTCAATAAGTTTTGTTCGCGATGGGTAGCCAATCGCGGTCGAGGCAGCATCGTCATTGATTAGTTCGATCGCTGGCATCGCAGGGGAACGAGTAACCGTCTTGGGTGACTTTAGATTTCAGAATGGTTTTGATAAGTCGTCTCTTATCGACGTGACCATCGATGGATCGTGGCGCCGATGTGCTAAATCTCACCTGAACCGAGAGTAAGAACGGAACCCAATGGAAGAGGATGACGATGAAGAAGACGAAACCCCAATTTTCATCTGCCAATACATGAATGTGCTTGGAAGAAAAGCACGACGCATCTATGAATGACTTGAGATAGATTCTTCGAGCCACTATCTGTGCTGGTAAAAACTTTTTCTATGGAATCCCTACCTTTTTGAGAAATATTGTTTCGTTTCATTGGCATACAGTATTGCGATCACTTTACAACGCTGCCATATATTATGTTTAAGAAAACGATTTCATTATGAATCTTAGTGGAATTTTTAAAGAGGAGGGTGGAGAAAATGGACGAGCATTTCCAAATTGATGACAGACAAGTCAATGACAGAAGTAAGGATATTGAAACTTGCCAGTCGATTCTGTGAGATTTTACGCTATATGAATGACGAGAAACAGAAAAATCACTGATGCGATATTTGAACGGTGCATCAGTAAATCTGAAAAAGTGACAGCAGGTGTTGTACAAGCATCTCGAGAAAGGAGGGCCGACTGATTTATCTGGGCGCGACTTCTGGTCGACTTTGAGCGTTCTGGACGCAAGTCGAGTGCCCACTACAACATTCCTGGGTGTATCACCGACGATGGTAGTGGGACTCGATTGCAGGTGGAGATTAGCGCTCTTCGAAACGCCAATGAAGCTGTGCCAGACGTGATGAAACCTCGCTTCGAGGCACAGTTAAGAGACTTGGATCTTGTCAAAGAGAAGGATAGATCGTCGGAATTGGCAGCGCGAGCGGACGCGCACACCTTTAACTGTCGCGGCGTAGTCCTGCCCTGTGCAATGAGGGTTGGATGCTGCTCTACAGGTGCTGCGATTTCCACTCCAAAATGCTCGACTTTCATAACATTTGCTTCAATGCTGGTATCGAAACGATTACTCAGCGAAGCGTTACGGATCTGCGCGGATGAAAGCAGGTGCATGGCTCATCACCCTCAATATGATTACAACTGACTGCAGTCGATTCAAAGGTGGGAAAAATTTTCGAAAGGATATATGGTCGATGTTCAAACCAGCGAGACCTAAAAGTTGAAACAGCGAGCAACCAATATTCTCTCTCTAAAAATTACAAATCTTCTCCGAAGACGCAAGAAAGTGCCCTGAGGAAAATGATTTTGATTTAAAAGTCGCTAATATCTCTCAAATGATACATCATATTTCGGCAAAGTAGCAGAACAACTGCTTCTAGGCAAATCAGAGGGATATTGTCAAAGGCAATGAAAAATAAGGAGGCTTGAATAAAATGGATGCAAAGAAAGTATGCAAATGAAATTTTAAATAAAGTCGGACAAAAGAGAGAAAACGTGTGTTAGTAATGCTACATGCGTATGTACTCTGCTTACGTCTGACTGTAGCGGATACATCTCAAAGTGGATGCGCTGGATTAAGATGTGGATCTGGTCAGTAGGGGTTGTAGAACGCGTGAACAAGACAAATCGTGGGACCTGGCAAAAGTGACTGCCAAGTGGGTCGCTAGATTTCTCTGAATTAACAGGGAATCAGAATTAGGTAGCGAATGGGCCAGAAGTAGATGCTGCTGGTTATGCAAAACAAAAAGAAAATAAAACAGCGGCACATAGAGCTCCTGTTCAACGCTTGCTTGGAACATATCGCTAACATTTTGCGCTGTACGGCCAATACCAGACTATCATGGCTGGTTTAATTAACTTGCAGTATCAAATGCGTTAATAACGTGACAACACAAAACGCATATAACTGAATGGTGGCACGCAAGCCATTCGTGCACGGGTTAGCGTCTACTCACCTCTCACCTTTTATAAGGTAGGGCAGGTACGCACGCCCGGGAGATCAGAGTGACACACCTCATTCTTGCAATCTGCTGGAAGTATATCACATGCAGTGTTACAACAATGCCACTTCTATTAAAACAGACGCTGGTCAAGTGTTGATGCCATTTACTGGTAAAAAGCCTTCAACAGGTGCGTGGTTTATTAGCTGCATTAATGATGGGAGTTAGTAGCGCCATACGAACGACGCTGATGACAGTGATTCCAACAATGTTGGAAAACTTATTCTTGACTCCATTTATTAACACACATTAATCACTGGCGCATTCTTATCAGTATTAATCATCCAGCTCGCTGGCGCTGCGTTGACTCCGGAAGGTATTTAGCACAGTATTAAACTTCGTATATATGAACAATTAGGAGTCTTTGGTGGTTACAGATTTAAGCGGCTGGATTCTTACCAATCGTACCCAGTTGGTTTACACCAAGCCCGACTCGAATCCACGTGCTGTTAAACGATCCAAAACGGACCAAGTCAGGTATCGACCACCGATCGCCACTAATGATGGCGATTGGTGCTGGACAAGTGGGTATGCAGAGTTTAGCATGAGACGTGAAGACTGGTGAACATGTTACAAACAATTAACAGAGACTCATCATTACCAGTTGGTATCTCTGGTATCGAGGAACCAATGATGTACGCTGATAACACTTCCTTCGGTAAACCATTCTTAACAGCCCATGTAGGATCTGGTGTCACAGCGGTATGTGCCGGTTCCATTCCATTTGAGTTTTCCTGTATCTCAAGGGTTTCCACCAGGTTATTTGGTGCTTTAATCCTTGGTACCAGGACTCAAGCACTCTTTCCTTAACTGCAATGGTTGGAGCTTACATCGGTGAGTTTGTTATCACATGGTTCTTCGGTGTAGATGAAGACTCGTATTAACGAAGTGTATGGAAAAACATAAGAGCAAACATATTCTTTAAGCGCTCGATCGATATCAATCTTGGTGAACAAGTCGTTACACAAGTATTAGAAGAAATGAAAGCCGCGCGTCAAACCGTGGCTTTCACTTCTTTTCAGTTACCAGAACATCCGTTAGAAATCTCGGATATGGCTCGTCTTGTGGAGCTTGCTCGCTCATATGAGTAGATTTAATTCAGACATCGCCCTATAAAAGATCTTACCAAAAGAAAGATATTGCGGCTCTGAAAAATGCGGGGCTATCGTACTTACGTCTGGACGAATTTGGAACCGAAGCGTTTATTGAACGTTGCGGCAAGGCGTTTACGCTTGTCGTGAATGCGTCGACGTTTACCACAATGAATATAAAGTGTTAGAACGACTCGGTTTTTCTCGTCGAATCATCGCTTGTCATAATTATTATCCAAAAGTATATTCAGGGATTTCGCTTGAAAAATTCACCACGATTAATCAAAAATTACATGCGCTTGGTGTAAAAGTACTGGCTTTTATTCCAGGAGATGAGCCTTTAAGAGGACCGCTTCATGAAGGTTTACCAACCGTTGGAAACGCATCGTACATTAGATACGCGATTGGCGATTTGCGAACTCATTAAAGGCGCACACCGATATGATTTTAGTGGGGGATACGTTTATTAACGCCGCTACACAAAAAGTCATGAAGGAATTCCAAGAAGGGTTCGTGTCTCTGAAGGCAGAAGCACCCGTGGAATTAATAGGTAAAGTGCTTCGTGACCGTATCGATGCCAGTGATTTTGTGTACCGCGTACTCGGTACTCGCGGCTGGGCCTTACTTGGCGGAGAGGTTTCTAGCAACAACCCGCACCGTTGGAGAAAATCAATCAAGCAAATAGCCAGTATGGTCGTTACCAAGGTGATCAGAAATTGCTAAAGTTGAGTTGCCACCGAGACGTTCGACAAAACGTCATCGGGCACCTACTTCCTCTGGTGCGTATTTACTGCGCGCCGGAAAGGATTTGGCATTCAGTCAGAAGTCGAATGAAACAGCAATCCATCGCCACTTTGTGGTGGATTGTATTTTTTCTATCAACATTAGAATGAGCCGTTTTATGATACTCTAGATGAGTATAAATTTTAATAGAAACAAAGGGGGCCTTTGGATGATAGAGCTGATTGCAACAGTTGAATCCATCCAACAAGCAAAAGACTTGCTTGAAGCGGGCGTGGACACGATTTATTTTGGGGAAGACCAATTCGGACTTCGCCTTCCAGTGTCGTTTACACGTGAGGAACCAAATAAATTAACGGAAATTGGCGCACCGACATGGAAAGAGCAAAGCGTTGCTGGTAACGCAGTCCATAATGAAGGAATTGCGCGCTTGTACCTGAGTAGTTTGAAATAAAAGAAATCGGTGTCGATAACATCGCGGTAGGAGGATCCAGGTGTGGTCTCAAAATTGTGAAGAAGAACCCTGAGCACTCAGTTCCTCACCGACATGATGCAGCGCTTTTAGTAACGCGTGAGTCGTCAAATCAACTACTCGGAAAACGTGGTGCCGTTGGTGCGGTGATTGCGCGTGAAATTCCTCGTGAAGAGATGAAAATGGCAGCAGGTGTAGAATTCCAATCGAAGTTTTTGCATTAGTGACACGCAGCATCCTGTATCCATCATTCAAAACGCCCACTGTTAAATAAACTCACTTTAACTATATTGAGGAGAATCTGTTGAAAAACGTCGGGTTTATTCGTATCAGAACCCGCTGATGAAGACTCTCACTATTCAATCCATGAAGACATTAACGGAACGTATATTTTCGCGAATAACGACGATGTCTCTTGCGTCCATATTTGTTAGAATTAACAGAAATGGGCATTCCACAATGGAAAATTAGATGGAGTATTAGCTCCGGCCAAGATTTCCCGTGGAAAGTGAAGTTATTCGGAATGCTCGTAAATGAAATCGAAGCTGAGCAGCATGGACTCCTGAGAAGAGCGCGAGCCTTGAATTACAAGTGTGCACACCATCCAAAAAGTGCATGGCCTGAAGCCAGGATTTTACTTATTAAATCCAGAAGATGTGGAAATAGGGAGAGTCAAAATGGGAAGAAAGATATTGAAAAACCTGAAGTACTTGCTCCAGCGGGATATTTTTGAAAAAGTTAAAACAGCTATTTTTATACGGAGCTGACGCGGTTTTCCTTGGTGGGGAAGCGTATGGACTTCCGTAGCCGTGCAGGGAAACCTGACTTTGCAGAAATGAAAGAAGCGTCTGATTTTGCCCATGCACAATGCAAAAAGTATATTGCCGCTAACATGGTGACTCACGAAGGCGACGAAAAGGCGGAGAATTCTTCCGCACGGTTCGTGACATCGGTATCGAGTGTACCATCAGTGACATGGCCTTAATGGATATCTGTCGCGAAGTGCCAGGATTACTAATCCATTTATCAACACAATCTTCAGCAGCCAACTACGAAACGCTAAACTTCTGGAAAGACGAAGGATTAGACCGTGTCGTATTAGCGCGTGAAGTATCAATGGACGAAATTAAAGAAATGCAGGAAAAAGCGGATGTAGAAATCGAAGCGTTTATCCACGGAGCAATGTATTTCTTATTCAGGACGTTGCGTATTATCAAACCACATGGTGCATCGTGATGCCAACCGTGGTGGATGTGCTCAGTCTTGTCGTTGGAAATACGGTCTATCTCGATATGCCAGTTTTGCCGCGAAAAGAACATGGTCGGCGCGGGCGAAGAAGGCATCGAAGAGAAATTCTCAATGAGTGCCGTTGACCTATCTATGATTCAACATTTACCAGACTTAATCGAAGCTGGTGTAGATAGCTTGAAGATTGAAGGTCGTATGAAATCAATTCACTACGTTTCAACGGTTTCGAACGTTTATCGTGCAGCGGTTGATTCATACATGCGAAGATCCAGATAACTATGTATGTAAACAAGAATGGATTGACGAGTTATGGAAAGCAGCGCAACGTGAATTAGCAACTGGTTTCTACCACCAAGTTCCAAACCGAAGAAGAGCAATTATTTCCCACGTCGTCAAATCCCCTCAATACGCTTTCGTTGGACAAGTGCTTGAATATGATCCAGAAACGCAAATGGCAACAGTGCAACAACGTAATAACTTCAAAGTCGGAGACCATATCGAGTTCTACGGACCAGGAATGCGTCACCACGAAGAAGAAATTAATACAATTATGGGATGAAAATGGCGAAGAAATCGAAGCAGCTCCTCACGCGATGACGATCTGCAAGATGAAAGTAACTGAGCCAGTGAAACCTTTAGATATGATTCGTAAACGTCGTTAAGACGAATTTTTAAAAGAAAGAAGGAATGAAAAATGTCATTACCAAACTGCCCTAAATGTGGTTCAGAATCACATACGAAGATGGCGTATTATTAGTATGCCCAGAATGTGCGTATGAATGGGAACCAGGTTCAGAAGTTGAAGAAGGCCCAGCAGCCATTGATGCTAACGGAAATAAATTACAAGATGGCGATACTGTAACAGCTATCAAAGACTTTAAAAAGTGAAAAGGCGCTCGAAAGATATTAAGCAAGGTACACGCGTGAAGAATATTCGCATCGTGGAAGGCGATCATAATATCGATTGTAAGATAGATGGATTCGGCGCAATGAAACTTAAATCTGAGTTTGTTAAAAAGATTTAATGGAGTCCCTAGGACTTTAAAAGTCCTCTAGAATTTTTATAGTTGTTATAATAGCGATACCGGATTGAGCCAAGGTCTCAATCCTACCAAGCTCAAACTGACTCTACGGGTTTTTACCCAGAGTCAGTAATTCACATGGTTATGAACCCGCTATTACAACTACATAAATCTAGAGGCTTTTTCCCTCGACCTCGGTGATCTTTTATCAAACTTAGTAATAAGTTTTATTGTTTCTCAGGAAGAGGACCGGGGTCAGCTTGGGTCGTAGCTTCGGAATAGTGCACACTGTAGAAAATTTCCAAATGAGGCTGTAATTAAAATTTAATAAATAAGTTATATGCACAAGAATAGTATGCATATTTTATTAAGGAAATAGACCTGCGTCCTGAAATTTAATTTCTGCTGTGTTACATCAAAAATATGAGAAGACGCTTTTGTATAGGCGTTTCAGCGCTTTTTCATATTTTCAACTAGGAGAGTGGCAGTTTTGGGAACAGTATCATTACAGGTACCATTCGATTGATGGGGACCGTCATCGAATTGAAAATTGCGCATCCAGAAGGCGAGCGTTTAGTAGGCGAAGTTTTCACCAAATTGCGCATGAGCATCACGCTAAAGGCGAATGACCCAACTTCCGGAACTGATGGCCGTGAACTTGGCGCAGGAAATATGCGGTGTGTTCATCCAGAGATTTTCATGAGTGAAATTGGGACTGGAGAATAGTTTGCTAGCTGTGAAGTCGGATGAATATCTGATCGGCCCGTTGTACCAAACATGGCGCGTAGGCTTTAGTGATGCACGAGTACCAACGGATGAAGAAATTAAAGCCAAACTGCAACTGACCGATGCAACGGAGAAAGTCGAACTGGATGAAGCCAGTCAGATGATTTTTCTGTTGGAAGAAGGGAATGCGAATTGACCTTGGGTTGTATTGCCAAAGGGTATATTGCCGACTTGGTGATGCAACAGCAATAAAGAGCAAGGAGTTACTTCTGCGCTCATTAAACTCGTGGGAATGTTCTCACGCTTGACCAGCTGTTCATCATGAGAGATGGAATTGGTGGACTGGTATTCAAAACCCGAAACCTCTCATGAGAAAAATGTGGCGCTTTTCCGATTCAAGATGAGTCGATTGTCACATCGGGTGTCTACGAGAGAGGGCTAAGTGCAGGATAGGTAAGAAATACCATCATATTTTGAGACCCAAATACTGATACCCAACTGAAACAGACGTTGCCAGTCTAACGATTGTTTCCAAACAGTCCGTCGATTGTGAGATATGGACGACCAGACTCTTTGGAAAGAAAGCACATGAAATCTTATTCGAAGTGGAACAACACCCTAACATCGAAGCTGTTATGATTTTAGACGATGATCGTATTTTCTACCTCCAGGACTCGTCAAAGATTCAATTACTCGAAAGGAAGTACTCAAATGGTTAAATTAATCGGTTTAGTCGGAACAAACTCTATCAACAAAACCGTCAACTATTACAATACATTCAAAACATTTTTCAGAATAGTGAAATTGAACTGTCTGAAATTAAAGACATTCCAATGTTCAACAAACTAACTCCAAAAGTTGTGCCACAAGAAGCACAAGTTATTGCAGAGAAAATCGCTGCAGCAGATGGAGTTATCATTAGTACACCAGAATATGACCACTCATGCCCAGCTGTATTAATGAACGCTTTAGCATGGTTATCTTATGGTATCTATCCATTATTAAACAAACCTGTCATGATTACAGGAGCATCTTACGGAACATTAGGTTCTTCTTACGTGCACAAAGTCAAATTGACAGTCAAATCTTAAACGCGCCAGAAAATTAAAGCACGCGTTTTACCAAGTGATGAATTCTTACTAGGGTCACGCCTGCAAGCTATCTGCGACGAAGAAGGTAACTTAAAAGATGCAGCAACTGTTGAAAAAGTAGAAAAAGATTTTCTGAAGATTACTTATTATTCATTGAAATTACAAAACAATTAGTTCGTGCAAACGAAGCTCGTGAAAAGAAGCGAAAAACTTCTCATGCGACAGTTCTAAAATAAGGAGGACAGTAGAAAATGAGAAAATTACTTGGTATCGTAGGATCAAATGCGGAATTTTCTGCATAACCGTTTATTATTACAATTTATCGAAAAGAAATTCAGTGACTTATTCGAGTTTGAAATCTAGAAATTAAAAGATATTCCAATGTTCAACCAAGACGAAGATCAATCTAAGAGTTTCCCGTACAATAGCATGTGCAACAAATTAATCCGTGCAGATGGTGTGATTGTCGCTACACCTGAACATAACCACACAATTACAGCTGCTTTGAAGAGCACATTAGAATGGATGTCATTCAACTTACATAATCCATTCGGAAAACAAACCTGTTATGATCATGGGAGCTTCTCACTGTACCAAGGTACTTCATGCGCAAGTACATTTACGTAAAAATCTTAGATGCTCCAGGGGTAAACGCATATGTATTACCAGGGAACGAATTCTTATTAGGAAAAGCAAAAGAAGCATTTGACGAAGAAGAAACATTAAGAGCGAAGGAACTGTAGCGTTCTTACGTTCATGCTTAGAAAACTTCGTAAAATATGTGGAGGTTGCAAGTAGTTTACGCAAACCATTACCAACACCGCCAGAAGATTTAGCACTGCACAAACCCAATTTCTACAACAGTTCAAGGTGTAGATCCAGATGATCAGAATGGGTTGAAAAGCGAAACTCGTTGGTGCTGCTCAGCATGAAACGATTATGTCGCTTAGACAACTACGGTTTATTAACGGTTGACCAAATCGATATGTTCTTAAAAAGCTTTACCACTTAGTAACATATGCCGATGACGACAACCAATTCTTGATATATAACTTCAACAAACCAGCAAACAAAATGTTGAGTCATGTAGTGCCAGCTCAATCTGGTAACCGTTTGGAACAGTTCACCACCACGTACATTTGCAAAATGTGGAATAATTCACTGTGAACTTACGTGCGGGTAGGTAACGGGATTACCTCGCACAATCGTTCCAAACACTCCGCTAGAAATCATCAGCGTACACGCGCTACAAGCAATGTACTATCCTGATGGTTCTTACGCTGGAATTAACGAAAATCGTATTTTGACTTCAAACTATGGTTAGATTAGTACTTACAAACAACTGGCCAACGTTTAGTAAGCGCAAATGGTGCTGCTCCTGTAGCAGACGCAACAAGTGGCGCTTCAAACAGCGTGACACTCAGCTCCAGCCCTGCAGCGATAAACAAGTGGTGCTTCAGATAGCGGACATTCAGCTCCAGCTCAAAGCACAAGCAGTTGATGCAACAAGGGTGCTTCAGAACACTAAAATTTAGCGAGAAAGCTGGGCAAATGTTGGCCTGGCTATAGACAAATGGACCATTGTTCGCCGTTTTAGAAACAACTGAAACTGTTTTCTAAAATTAACTAAAATGTAATGTTCCTAGTATCCAAGTGTAGTGGTTTGAGCTATAATAAATAGGAGTTTAAGGAATGGAGAAAAACAGTGGGGACTATGAATTATCAAACAACACCTTCTCAAGCACTTGACGCACCCACACCCTCCCAAGCAAAAAGAGAGAGAGGCAGTGATCATTTGATGGCTTGAAAGGTTTTTATACTAGCAATTATTACGTATTATTATTTTCAACATTTATTACCGGCGGTTTTTTAGCCGTTAACGGATTTTAGTGAGTCGGAGGTTATTTGACATTCCGACACAATATCAAAACATTTGCGGAAGATTATAAAGAGCGTTTCCCAGTGAGAAAGCTTGAGAGAATGTTCTTCCCTGATGCTCTTTATGCGATTGTCGTGATGCGGTCGCGTTTTTATTCGTGGCGGCACCCTGCAATTACTTAATATCCGAGGCATGGCGCTTTCGGCATTATTCTTCGTGAATAATGATTATCAAATTTTCTCAACAATCATACTTTTGATGCAATCGGCGAATCCAAGTCCGTTGTGCATCTCTGAAAGGTATCCTTTATGCAATTATTAATCGTAGGGTATTTGCTTCGAAAACTGATGCAGAAACTCAACTTCCCCAGAATGCAGGAGTTCGCGTTACTTCGCATTCTTGACGCTTGCGTCACAACAGAGGAATGGCAGCACTCTGTTGGTTTGAACGAGATCCGTCTCATGTGTACTACTTAGTATCAACGCGTCTATTCTCGTTCACATTCCGGGGCGTTACTTAGTCACATTCATGAAGGAAAATTACTACTTCCTGAGCGAGAATCAGGTTCTGTTGTTCCAAACGCATTGAGCTCTTTCTGTTTAGGGAGCTTTAGGGTTTGGATGTTTAAAACGTTCAACGAACGAGCAGAAGTGTATTAGTGATGATGTTTATTTCATCGTCAGTGGTGATGCTTCTCTCTGTACGATTCGAGAGGGTGGGGGTTCATTACCTCTTCAGCTTCAAAGGATTTACGTTCTTCGGAAAGAGAAGTCTCCTACTACTTTGCATGGTTCTATCCGATTCATCTGCATTGCGCCAACGTTCTTACGCGAGATTAATGAACAGTGGTTATCAGTCGAATTCAATTCTGCACTGATTTTCGTGGATGGCGAAACGTATCAACTGTTTGAGCGAGACCGTCGCGTTCTTCCGATTGACCAGCGCATAGTCCGTATAATCTAACGGCCTATGGAAAAATCAAACCTACCAAAAAGGCATGAAGCAATTTGACTCGTGTTCTCACTCATGCGCGTGATCTGTATCGCGCAGCAGGTCTTGGGATTTGCGCAAAGAGAAGAATCAAAACTCAGCCGTGCAAGAGGTTGAAGAGAAAGATTCGTCAAAACCAAGCGCTCTTACAAGAGACGACGGCAGAACTGACAACTCGAAGGCACGACGACGATGGCAATGAAGCGAAAGCCAACACGGAGCAGCAAGTGAAGCAAAACGCCGATTACGTTTGTCGGAGACTCTGTGTTATTAGACTCTGGAATAAACTTCGCGAAGTTCTCCAATGCCTATGTGACGGAGAAGTGGGACGTCAGTTGTATCACAGTACGCCAATCGTTTCAAAAACTGGCGCAACAAGGTCGACTTTCTAAACCGTGAGTATTCATCCTCGGTTCAAATGGTGCTTTCTGCTTCCTCAAATCGATTCTCTGATTCAAGCAACGGGGAACCGTGAAACTCTTCTCGTGATCACAGCGGATAAGTGAAATTAAATGGGCTAAAGAAGTGAATGATAAAGCAGCGCTGCAGAACGTTATCCAAATGTTCATTTTAATCGACTGGGGAACTACGCTAAAGGACATACAAAACAATGGCTCTTTTGAAGACGAAATCCATCCAAACATGATACAGGGGCAGCGGAATTAGCGAACTCTGATCTTACAAGTAAATTGAAATTAAAATTGCAATAACTGTTGAGACGACTCGAATTGAGTCGTCTTTTTATTTTCTAAAAATATTTTCAAACGCTATTGACAGTTTTGGAGTCAGCACAAGCGATAATAAGTGAGATCAGTGGGTTAAGTCACACACTGATTGGGGAATCAAAGAAAGGAGTTACTACTGATCGTCTTGATAAAAAGTCCGTCTACGAGCTATCGCCTATTTCAAAGCGGATTGCCTCCCAGCCAGAATGGAAGCAGGCCAAGAATCCGAGTCGGCTGAATTTCGCAAACCATGTAACCTAATACGGTCCAACGTGCCTTTCGTGAATTGAGGCCTGCGTGGGTCGATTACGACTGGAAATACTGTTATGAGTCGTGTGACAGAAGATGTAGAACGGATTGAACAACTAAGATGAAATGTTAGATGGGGCGATTGGAAGCTTTACAGAAGGATTGCCTCTCAACTTAACTGCAGAAGATGTGATCGAACATCTCACAATTATAAGCGGGAAGGAGTGGTACTATGTTAGCTGTTCAAAACTTAAGTAAGAGATTTGGAAGAAAACAAGTGTTGAATGACATCTCATTTTAACTTGCAAAAAAGGGAGGCGACTGGTCTTATTGGGGTCAACGGGATTGAAACAACGATTATGAACTGCATTGCAGGACTACTGCCATTTGATAAAGGGGAAAAAGTCGTTATCGATGATATGCCTCGCACGTAAAGTGTTTGCGGAAAAGGTGAGCCTATTACGGATAGTTCGATTATCTCACCAGACCAAACAGTGATGAGGCGATTGATTTTGATGACGTTCTATCCAAACTGGAATCCATAAAAGGAAAGGCATTTATTGACTTCTTCCGTTTTGAATTTAGAGATGACAGCTACGATCACCTCGAAAGGGAATGTTGCTAAACTGAACTTGCTTCTCGGGATGAGCATAGCAGACTCATCTTGATGGACGAACCATTTTCAGGAATCGACGTGTTTACTTCGTGAAGAAATCGCACGTGTGTTTTACGAGCGACCTACTCGATGGATGCGGCGTAGATTACAACGCATGAAATTAATGATATTGAGTATATCGTCGATAAAGCAGTGCTCTTAAACGATGGACGTGTAGTGAAGGAATTCTATCCAGAAGAAGTTCGCGAAGAAGAGGGCAAATCAATTGTCGATGTGATGAGGGAGGTATACTTACCATGAAGAAAGTCATCAATTTTCGTACGCTTTCATAAAGTGTGCTCCATCGCGTAGAATGATTTCAAATCTCATGGTCAAAATCGATTGAAGCTAAGATACTGTGATCGACGAGCTACGGGTTACCGGACAATTGCACATTGTAAGTTCCGATAGCATGAAAGAAATCGTTTTGGATCAACTCGCATTGACTTCCAGTGTTCTTTGCTGGATCAGCGATTTCTGGTCTACGCGGCAGTGATTTGGTCGAAGGAATGGAGTAGCAAAGGCTCGTTCATTTACCGTCTGCTCATGCTTCCAGGATCACGTTTTGGAATCTACTGGGCTAAATTATTAACGATGCTTGTGATTACGTTCTTCTTACAAGCTGTTCAAGTGGGTTGTATTCCTAAACTACCTCACCAGTTTTTATTCAGAGTTTGCACAATGCCACATCACACCGTGGTCGCTTTGTGACAAATTCGATGGCGATGCTGCTTCTAGTACCACAGTATGTGGTACAGTTTCTTCTCATTTTGACAGTGGGGATAGCGCTCATCGTGACGGTTTTCCAACCGCCATCCTTGTTGTTGGGGTTGAGAAGAGAGGATACGTTCTGTAAGGTAACTTCGGTAGTTCTCTACATTCTAGTTGCTGTTGTGACATTTACGCGATTGTGCGTACGCAATTTGTGGTTCGTTTAATTGGAAATGAAGGATGGTCTTCTTAATCGGTAGTATGCTATTTGGATTGTTCTAAATATGCTACTGAGCGATTATTTATTAAATCATAAGGTTAGTGTGTAAGGAGGGGTTATCATGAAATCAAGTAAATTTGCAACAGCAGTATTTGCCTTTAGTGGACTTGTGTTTCTAGCGACAGCTGGTCACGCAGCGATCAAGAAGTGAAGCCTGCTCCGTATCGATTCAATTAACCGATGAAGAGAGAGAGTAGTCGACGGAGCAACATTTGAGATGTCGTATTCCACAGATGATTTTAATATCGTCTACAAGTAGAGTATGACCTTTTAGATGGAAACGTAAACGTGGGTTTTTCCGGAAAATGCCTACAGTTTCCAAACGAAAAGAGATTGGCAGACTTTTCTTTTACAGAACGTCCGAATTATGACAATCTGGTGGCGTTTAAGGGGTATGACCTTCTATACGGCTTGACTTATAGCTTTGAAAGTACAACAGATCCAAAGGTAAATTTCAGTATCATCAATAAAGAGACGAAGAAAGTTACAACGGTTTCGGTTCCGATTACTAAAGAAGTACGCGGGGACAATAGTCATTTTGTGCTCAGATGTCACTTTCTATAGAAAAAGGCAATGTGTATGGAGGTGCCGATGCCTGAGTATGAAAATAGAGCTGAAAGCACCAACCTATTTCTTCATCCATTCTCTGTGAACTTAGAAACGGGAGCTCAACAACACCTGCTAAACGAGTGAAATTACCAGAGGAATACGCTTCGATTGCATGCGGGAGGAGGCTCAAGAGCTCTGCATGTACGACCGCAAGTGCTACTCTTCAAGAGTATGTATTCAAGAGATGAAAAATTCCGCTTAATGACTTTTGATGCTGAGACTGAGAAGTTCACAGAAATCACACCTGAACAGGGCATGAGTGCGGTACAATCGATTCTATACACAGTAGGAGACAAGCATATATTGCCTTGGCAGATGAGGTGCCTCATTCACTGGTTCAGATACGCATGTGAAGGCAAGTGAGCGCAAAAATAACGAGACTAAATACACTATGTCTTAATGCAGGTCTGCAGAAATTAGAAGAAGTCTACAACGGAAAACAGATGTCTATGCACCACAAGTGTACTTGAATAAAGGGAATCTTGTGATGATCACTCTTGTAGATGATGAAACCAACGCTAAAGGGTGCAATCGATGCAAACACAAAAGACATCCTTCTTTCTAAAACAATTGATGTGAAGGATGATGTGTTCTTTATCGATACACGTATGTACGGTATGATGCGTATGAAATAAAAAAGAGTACTCAAAAAGCGTTCTACCTTTGAGGTTGAACGCTTTTTATGATGCTTGTTTTTCTTCTTTTAGATGTGGGTTTGGTAGTAAGTGGTTTACCCTAATCGCAATGAGTGCTCCGATAATTGTATCGAGAATCCGTTGGATTGCATACGCAGTATTTTTGTCCTGCTTCTACGTTGAAGAAGATAACAAGGAAAGTGGCGCATGAGTTAATAACGCCTGTTTTATTAAAATCGATTGCAGAATAAAATAATGATTACAATCCCGACAGGAGCGAGCAGTAAATCGGTATATTCAGGAAATGGGAGAACAGCTCTTACGTAGAATAAAAGAATAGCTACGACCCCGCCTGTTGTATTTCCGATACAACGAGAAAGTGCAAATTTAAACGTTTGCTGATGGTCAGTTCGCAAACTGAAAATGCAGACAAGGCTGCTAGCATCGGTGAACCACGATGTAAGATTCTAAAGAGAACCACGCAAATAAATACAGACACGGCTGTTTTTAAAAAGTACGAAGTCCGATATGGAATGGATTATTTGAAGATTGTGGCACGCTCTCACCTCTGCTTTTTTTAGATATCGCTATTATAATATATGTGATAAAAAAATGGTAGAGTTATTGAATAATGCACCTAATAGGTGTATCAAGTGTTCAAGAGGTGATGAAGATGCATGAAGCATTTGTATTAATTAGTAGTGAACGCTGTTAGAGAACGTTATGTCTCAGAAAAAGGCATTTTATACAGAAGAATTAGGGGATTAGTGGTCAAAGTTGGACGAGATGGAAGAACGGGGAACGCGGATTGAAGGCAGAAAATCTTCAAAAATCGCACGTCTGTTTACGGACTATGAGTGGATGCTTGCTAATAAAGTCGCCCGAAATGCCGATGTGCTTCCAGAAGTCGCTTCAGACCCAGTGGCTGAATATTTACGCTTGAAGGTGGCGATTGCGAGTCGCTGGATTCGTCAAGAAAATGTTCGCGTGGATTGGAAGACGGCTGCTGTCAGCAAGGGTAAATTCAAGGAAAATGTTACGATTTTACGTGTGGCAACGACATATGGTCATTGGAGTTACAAGATATTATTGAGATTCGTGTGGTAGGAATTACCCATAAACAAATCGGTACGAAAAAACAAGCGCTCCTTGAATGGATGCATGATGAAAAAGCTCAACAAAAGTATTTGGAATATAGCAAAAATGCGTTTGTTCCAGAATCTACTTTAGAGGAATAGAAGTTTGCAAAATGAATGCGATACTCTCTTTGGAAACAAGGGGTATCCATTTTTATAGACGTATTTAGTGATAAAAATTGAAAAAGATAAAGAAAGTGGTGAAACTGTGCGAAAAAGAAAGAAAAAGAAAAATAAATCTCGTCTTTCATCTTGTCGGAGTGGTTCAAGCCATTATCGAAATTGACGGGACTTCATCGTAGCTGTAGTAAGCGTTCTTTTGGCGGACCATCGCATGGTTATCTGAACATAAATCCGAGCCAAAGGAAATACATGTGACACAAGATGAGATTTTTAAAAAGTACTCATCCCAGCGGCACAACAAGCGTATAAAGACATATGGCGTGTTGCCAAGCGTAAGTCTAGCGCAAGGATTCTTGAATCGAACTGGGGGAGAGTTTGTGCTAAGTAAATATTATAATTTATACGGCGTGAAAGGGTCTGCTGCTGAACCCAATGTCGTCCTGAAACAGCAGAATTCGTGAACAACACATGGATTACGATTAACGGACGATTCCGCGTGTATGAAAGCTGGGCAGAATCTAGTTGAAGCCCATGCGCAACTATTAGCGTACGGTGTGGACTCGGGATCCAACGCTCTATCACAAAGTGCTGGGAGCCAGAAACTACAAACAAGCGGCACAAGCTTTGCAAGATGCAGGTTATGCGACCGACCAACATATGCACAAAAAGCTAATTCGAAATGATTGAAGAGCATGGGAATTATATAAATACGATCAATTACCAATAGAAGAAACATAACTGTGTCCGTACGAAAGAGTTCGTAACGTTCAAACGGTTCAGTAAAAGGAGGATATTAATGAGTCAGTTATTACGAGAGCCATCATCGGAATTATCGGTGGAGATGAGCAAGTCGCATCCATCGCTCGCGAAGCAAGAAAAATGGGGTACGTTGTGTACTGCTATCACCAATCGAATGAAGCGGCTATTTCGATGGCTGAATATGAAATCGTCTCTTCTTACAAAGACCGTGAAGCGTTATTAGATTTCGCAGAAAAAGTAGACACGGTTTTATTATTAACCAACTTAGTACCGGTTGATGTGTTATATGAAATCAGTAGTAAAACTCGCTATTATCAATCGTTTGAACTAGCAGAAATTTCGCAAAATCGCACAGTTGAAAAATTATTCTTAGATACGCACGCGATTAACCTTGCACCATATAGCTTAGTGACAACGGTCGGCGAATTACCTTCGATTGTCCAAAGCATCGGCCTTCCAGCTTACTTAGAAAGCAACCTTGTAAAGAATCGCGTGGAAGAAAAGTTAGAGCTCTACGATGAAGACTTCGAAGAGCGCGTTCTCGAGAAATTGGAAGAAGGCCCATGTATGTTAACCGCCTTCGTTCCAGCGCAACGTCATTTTACAGTGACAGTCGTGCGTGATTACGAAGACCGCGTGACAGTACTACCGATTTCAGAAGATGTATATATCACGGGTAAATTAAAATACAGTATCGTTTCTCGTCGACTAAATCCAGAATGGGTGCAAGAATTGAAACGCATTGCCTTTAAGATTATGGATAATTTATCTGGAACGACGATTCTTTCCATTCAAGTGAAGATGGGAAATAACGGCATTTTCTATGTGGATGGCGTAAACCAATTACCACTCGTGCAGCAACAATTCAGCAGCGCCTTTTTAGGCCATAGCATGTCTGAAATTCTTGTACGTGTGGCAACAGGATTACCGATTGAATACAAAGACATCAAAGAAGAAATGATCATCGTGCCAATCTATGAATCGATGATGGAAAAAGCAAGTTTATTAACGTTATTGAAACCACAATGGGACTTCGAATTCTTCCAATTAACACCAAAACGCCCAACTGACGTGCTGGGTGTGATTCGACTACGCGGAGCTTCAAGTGTGGAATTACTCCGAGAAATTGAAGTGACAGATTTATTTTTCAACGTTCAATAACCTTTACGAAAGGACAGAGTTGTGAAAAATTCGAGTGATTTAATTAAGGGAATGAACCCTCGCCAAAAAGAAGCGGTCATGCATACGCAAGGGCCACTTCTAGTCATGGCCGGCGCGGGGAGTGGGAAGACGCGTGTGTTAACCCACCGCATGGCCTATATTTTGGCAGAAGAAGCGGTACAACCGTGGAATATTTTAGCGATTACGTTTACGAATAAAGCGGCCAACGAGATGAAAGAGCGTGTGGCGGCACTTGTCGGAGAACAGGCACAAGATATGTGGGTATCAACCTTCCACTCGATGTGCGTGCGTATCCTTCGTCGCGACTGTGAGCGTATCGGTTTAGCGAAGTCGTTTACGATTATCGATTCAGGCGACCAACTTTCAGCGATGAAAACGAATTATGCAAAAGTTGAATATCGATACGGATCAGCTATGAACCACGTGGGGTGTTGGCAACCATCAGTAACGCGAAAAATAATTTCGAAGATGCTGAAACATTTGCGAAGAACCATTTGGACTATGTGAGCCAAATTTATGCGAAATGTTATAAAGAATATCAAGCAGAAATGCGCAAAAATATGACAGTGAACTCCCGATGACCTCATCATGTTGACCGTGAAATTATTCCAAGAACATCAAGATGTGTTGGATTACTACCAACAAAATTCCACTACATCCACGTGGATGAGTATCAGAATATCAACCACGCGCAATACTTATTGGTGAAGCTCCTCGCAGATAAATTCAAAAACATCTGCGTTGTAGGGGATGCTCGACCAAAGTATTTACGGATGGCGTGGAGCCGATATGGAAAACATCTTGTCATTTGAACAAGATTATCCGGATGCAAAAGTGGTCCTTCTCGAGCAAAATTATCGTTCGACAAAGACCATCTTAAAAGCAGTCAACCAAGTGATTGAAAACAATGTGAATCGTAAGCCAAAAGAATTGTGGACCGACAATGAAGCGGGTGAAAAATCACGTATTACTGCGGGCAGTCTGGATATGACGAATCTCGTTATGTCATCAGTACGATTCAAAAATGCGTGAACTTTGACGGGTATGACTATAGCGATTTTGCGATGTGCTATACAGAGTAATGCACAGTCGCGTACTCTTGAAGAAGATTTACTAAAGTCGAATATGCCCATTCAAGATGGTCGGAGGCCAACGCTTCTATGAACGATTGGAAATCAAAGACCTACTTGCTTATTTACGACTCTAGTGAATCCAACGGACGACTTTAGTTTCAGACGTGGTAAATGCGCCAAAACGCGGTATTGGAGATAAGAGTATCGAAAAACTCGCTCTCTTTGCCGAAAATGCACAGCTTCTCCCTTTTAGAAAGCAGCGGAAGTCCATTAAATGGCATTTCTGGAAAAAGCAGGCAAGGGCTTAGCCGATTTTGCACAACTCATCACCGACTTAACGAAGATGCAAGAGTTTGTCACATTGACGGACCTAATCGAAGAAGTGATGAATAAATCAGGGTATATTACAGCCCTTGAACAAGCGCGTACCATGGAAGCTGATGCGCGTATCGATAACATGCGCGAGTTCCTATCAGTAGCCAAAGAGTTCGAAGAACAACGACTCGATAGAGAGGCCGAAGAATCACTGCTCGTCCAATTCTTAACGGACTTGTCACTGGTGACAGATATGGAAAGCGAAGAAGAGACGAGCGCTTCTCAAATTACATTAATGACCTTGCACGCGGCAAAAAGGGCTTGACGTTCCCTGTTGTTTTCCTTGTCTGGAATGGAAGACGGAATTTTCCCGTCAGGACGATCGCTCCAAGAAGATGGCGAAGAAGAGGAACGTCGCTTGGCATATGAAGGGATTACCCGTGCCGAGAAGAAACTCCTTTATGACCCGTGCGTACTCACGACTTCTCTACGGGAAGACACAAAACTATCGTGAGTCACGATTCATGCAAGAAATTGATGACAGCTTATTAGAAAAAGAAGGCGTAACGGTGAGTGATTCGTATTACTCAAGCAGTTTCTATACGAATAACTCGTCATCATCTTATGGAACGCGTAGCCAGACGTCATCTTACGGATCTCGTAGCACCTCTCAGTCTACGTCATCAACAGGTGGCGGAGGACTATTTGACCGCTATCGCTCAAGTAGCCAATCGTCTAGTGGCGGTGGTTATTTACAAAAGAAACAAACGACACCAGCGCGTATTCAACGTGCAGACAAGCCGCAAGCGTCAAGCACGTCTTCAACAGATGGCTGGACTGTGGGCATGAAAGTGTCGCATAAAAAATGGGGAACAGGAACCGTTGTCCGCATTACCGGTGAAGGGGACCGTCAAGAGTTAGACGTGGCCTTTGCAGGAATGGGCATTAAACGACTCCTTGCAAGTTTTGCCCCAATCGAAAAAATCGAAGAATAGAGGATGAAGATGAGTACAACGATTCAACAGAGAATTGAAGAACTAAAAGAACAATTAAATCGTTGGAGTCATGAGTATTATGTGGAGGATAAGCCTACTGCAACCGATGCGGAGTACGACAAGGCTTATCATGAACTAGTAAGCTTGAAGTTGAACATCCGGAATTCGTGACAGCTGATTCACCTACGCAACGTGTGGGTGGAGAAGTGCTCGATCAATTCCAGAAGGTGACGCACACGAACCCAATGCTCAGTCTTTCAAATGCTTTCTCAAAAGAAGACTTGGAAGAATTCGATGCGCGTCTTCGTAAATTAACGAACCGTGCGATTGAATATGTGTGTGAATTGAAAATCGATGGACTCTCTATCGCGTTGACGTATCAAAACGGACAGCTTGTACTTGGGGCGACTCGTGGCGACAGGAACGACAGGAGAAGACGTAACAGGGAATGTCCGTACGATTAAATCTGTGCCGCTTTCTCTAAAAGAACCTTGGAATATTGAAGTGCGCGGGGAGTGTTATATGCCGAAGAAATCTTTCGTGGCATTAAACCAGTCGCGTGAAGAAGAAGGACTCGAAGTCTTTGCCAACCCAAGAAATGCGGCGGCAGGAAGTCTTCGTCAGCTCGATTCAAAAATTGCGGCGAAGCGAAACTTGTCGGTCTTTCTTTACAGCAGTCCAAGCGTGGAAGAACTAAACGTTTCGACCCAAGAAGAGCTGTTAGAGAAAATGGCAGAGATTGGCTTTGTCACAAATCCAGAACGCTTAAAATGCCAAACGATTGATGAAGTATGGAATTACATTGAGACGATTGCTTCAAAACGTCCAGACTTACCTTACGAAATTGACGGCATGGTGATTAAGGTGAATGATTTTGCCGCTCAAGAAGAAATCGGATTTACGGTGAAGGCTCCACGTTGGGCAATCGCGTATAAATTCCCAGCAGAAGAAGCACAAACGGTGGTCCGCGATATCGAGTGGACAGTTGGACGTCACAGGGTGGTGACACCGACTGCGGTGATGGATCCCGTTCAACTAGCAGGAACGACGGTACGCCAGTGCGAGCTTGCATAATACTCGACTTGATTAAAGAACGCGATATTCGCCTCGAAGACACTGTTGTAATTCATAAGGCAGGGATATTATCCCTGAAGTCACACGCGTGATTTTTAGAGAAACGTCCAGAAACGAGCAAGCCTTACGAGTTTCCAACGACTTGTCCGGTCTGTCATGAAAAATTAGAGCATTTGGAAGAAGAGGTAGCGATTCGCCGCTTGAATCCAAAATGTCCTGCTCAATTGACAGAAGGGTTAAAGCTCACTTTGTATCTCGTAATGCGATGAATATGAGTGGAATTGGGCCACGTGTCATCAAGCAACTCTTTGAAGAAGGGCTTGTCATGGATGTGGCAGATTTATATAAATTAACACTCAGACCAATTGCTAGCTTTTAGATAAAGTGCAACAAAAGAGCGCAGAAAATATCTTAGAAGCCATCGAGAAGAGTAAAAGAAAACTCGCTCCGAGCGCCTCTAACAGGGCTTGGGATCCGTCATGTTGGAACCAAGGCGGCGAAAAGAATTAGCGCAACATTTTAAAACGATGACGGCTCTGCAAGAAGCGAGCATTGAACAATTATTGGAAATTGATGGTTTAGTGATATTATTGCTTATAGTGTAAAAACTTATTTTTGAACACCATCTGTTCAAGAATTAATTCAAGAATTGCAAAGATAGCGGCGTGAATATGACCTATCTTGGAGTGACAAAAGACGACTCGGCTGCCTCAGGACACGTCCTCAGCGGCAAGACGGTCGTATTAACAGGGACTTTAGAACAATTAACAAGACAAGATGCAAAAGAAAAACTCGAATCGCTTGGTGCGAAAGTGACTGGTTCTGTTTCTAAGAAAAACGGACGTGGTGATTGCGGGTCATTCTGCCGGAAGTAAATTAACGAAGGCCAATGACCTCGGTATCGAAGTGTGGAGTGAGCAACAGTTTCTCGATTCTCTTGCATAGAAAGGATGTCACATGAGAAAGAAATTACGATTGGGATTACTTGGATTAGCCAGTGTGATTTCGCTTGCTGCCTGTGCAGACGTTACAAGAGCGAAACAACCTAGCACGAATACCAATAAAGACTCCAATACAAAAGTAGTACAATCAACAACAAATCAATTATCAAACAATTTTTACCGCGCGCTTATCACAAATGGTAAATACGAAGTGAGCCAAAACCGCGGTGCGACATTAAGCTTAAACACAGGGTTCAACTTAAAGAACTTTGAAACAGGATTGATTGACCTCTCAAGAAGCGTGTTCCCAACGAACCAATACTTCTTCAGAGAAGGCCAAATCATCGACGCGGAAACAACTGCAAAATGGATTGCGCGTAAGAGTGATAAAAATCCAGACGGGTTAAATCCTGCTGATAACGGAGATACATCTCCAACAGGTCGTGCGCCAATTTATTTAGCACAAATCCTTGAACAAGACTACATGATTCAAACGGAAAACAACTTTGAATTAGGTGGAATTAGTATCGGGATTGCGATGAATAGCGTGGATTACTACACGAACGACGGTAAAGACGCTGAAACAGAAATCTCAAACGAAGCGATGATCGAACAAGCAAAAGCCATCGCAAATACTATCCTAACAAGACTGCGTCAAAACGATGCATTGAAAGCTGTGCCAATCGTCTTCGGAGTGTTCCGCCAAACGTCTAAAGATGATATCGGTGGCGGGGTATACGTTCTTGAAGCCACTTCAGTAGAAGGAACAGAGATTACAAACTGGTCAAACGTGAACCAAAAAGTAGTCGTGCTTCCATTAGTGAACGAATCTGCGACAGAAGAGTCAACAGCATTTGAAAACTTCAGAACAGAAGTGCAAAACTTCTTCCCGAACCTCTCAGGGGTAACGGCTCGCGTGATGTATCAAGATAATGTAGCTAAGAAGATGGTCGTGAATATAATGACGCAATTTTATGGCGAATCAGAAATTATCGCTTTAGCACAGCACGTAACGGACGTTGCGAATAAATACTTGCCGAAAACAACACCGGTAGAAGTTCGCATTAGTTCGATTAATGGAGTGGAGGCATTCTTATTACAAGATATAGTCACAAGGAGTCTTCACATACCATATCTTTGATTAACGTTGACGGAGGCATAGAAGCCTTTTAAAATAGTAAAGTAATGATTTTGAAAGCGAGGAAAAAACATGGCCATTGAGGAAAAAGAAGTTAGACACGTTGCCAAACTTGCAAAGCTAACTTTTGCCGACAATGAAATCCTTCATTTTACAGAACAAATGAGCGATATCATTGATATGGTGGAACAATTAAAGCGAAAGTAGATACAACGGGTGTGCCTGTCACAACTCACGGATATCCATTAGTGAATGTGATGCGTGAAGACGTTGCTGAAAAAGGAACAGACCGCGACTTGTTAATGCGTAATGTAAAAACAAGCGAAGATGGATTTATTCAAGTGCCTGCGATTATGGGCGAAAACGAGGAGGGTGAAGCATGAGTATTATTGAAAACAAAACATTAGTTGAGCTTCAAGAAGGTCTTCGTAATAAAGAATTCACTTCTGTGGAATTAACAAAAGAAACATTCGAACGTATCCATGCTTTAGAACCCTAAAGTAGAAGCATTCGTGACATTAAATGAAGAAGAAGCGTTAAAACAAAGCAGCCGCTGCTGACGAAAAAAGGCTACGGCGAGGAAGCTTCTCTTCAAGGTCTTCCAATCGGAATTAAAGACAATATCGTGACTCGCGACCTTTTAACAACTGCTTCAAGCCGTATGCTAGAAGACTTCAACCCAATTTACGACGCGCACGTTATGGAATTATTAAAAGCAGAAGGTGCGGTGAACGTTGGTAAATTAAACATGGACGAATTTTGCCATGGGTGGTTCAACAGAAACTTCTTACTTCAAAGAAAACAAAAATCCTTGGGACTTAACATAAAAAGTACCTGGTGGATCTTCAGGTGGTTCTGCCGCAGCAGTTGCTTCAGGCGAAGTGCTAGCATCTCTAGGTTCAGACACAGGTGGTTCTATCCGCCAACCTGCAAGTTTCACAGGGATTGTTGGGATGAAACCAACTTATGGTCGTATTTCTCGTTACGGTTTGATTGCCTTTGCGTCAAGCTTAGACCAAATCGGACCATTTACACGTACTGTTCAAGATAACGCCTTAGTATTAAGCGCGATTTCAGGTTATGATCACCGCGATTCAACAAGTGTGCCACAAGAAGTGCCTGCTTACCATAAAGGATTAACAGGCGACATCAAAGGCATGCGTATTGCGTTGCCAAAAGAATATTTTTGCAGAAGGTGTGGACGCACAGGTTCAAAGCAGCTGTATTAAAAAGCGGCTGACCAATACCGTGAAATGGGTGCTATCGTAGAAGAAGTGAGCCTACCTCACTCTAAATACGGAATTCCAGCGTACTATATCATCGCTTCATCTGAAGCCTCTTCGAACTTACAACGTTTCGACGGAATCCGTTACGGTCACCGTTCAACAGAAGCAGAAACATTAGAAGATTTATACGTGAAGAGCCGTTCTGAAGGATTCGGAATGGAAGTAAAACGTCGTATCATGCTTGGAACATTCAGCTTAAGTTCTAGTTTACTACGATGCTTACTTCAAGAAAGCTGGTCAAGTACGTACATTAATCAAACAAGACTTTGCAAAAGTATTTGAAAACTATGATTTAATCTTAGGACCTGTAACGACTTCTGCAGCATTTGGATTAGGCGCACATAGTGACGACCCAATCGCAATGTACATGGCAGACTTATTAACAGTTCCTGTGAACTTAGCTGGACTACCAGCAATCTCAGTTCCTGCTGGCTTCACAAAACGAAGGGCTACCAGTCGGAATTCAATTAATCGGAAATTACTTCCAAGAAAAACAATTTACCAAGCAGCGTATGCATTTGAACAAGCAAATGATTACTACTTACGCCGCCCACAATTATAAGGAGGAACAATCACATGAACTTTGAAACAATTATTGGTTTAGAGTGCCACGTTGAATTAAAAACTGATTCAAAAATGTTCTCTCCATCGCCAGCGCATTTCGGTGCGGAACCAAATACAAATACAAACGTGATCGACTGGGGATATCCAGGGGTTCTTCCTGTCGTAAATAAACGTGCGTTAGAATTCAGGGATGCGTGCAGCTCTTGCGTTGAACTGTACGATTTCTCAAGATACAAAATTCGACCGTAAAAACTATTTCTACCCTGATAATCCAAAAGCGTACCAAATTTCTCAATTCGATTACCCAATCGGTCATGATGGCTGGATTGATATCGAAGTAGAAGGACAGACAAAACGTATTCGTATTGAACGTGTCCACTTAGAAGAAGATGCGGGTAAAAATACGCACGGAACAGATGGTTTCTCTTATGTGGACTTAAACCGTCAAGGAACTCCACTGATTGAAATCGTATCGGAAGCGGATATGCGTTCTCCTGAAGAAGCGTATGCGTATCTTGAAGCACTTCGTCAAATCATCATGTTTACAGGTGTTTCTGATGTGAAGATGGAAGAAGGTTCAATGCGTTGTGACGCGAACATTTCAATCCGTCCTTATGGTCAAGAAAAATTCGGGACAAAAACAGAGTTGAAAAACTTAAACTCATTTAACAACGTACGTAAAGGGTTAGCATTCGAAGAAGTTCGTCAAGCAAACGTTCTACGTAATGGAGGAGAAATCCTACAAGAAACACGTCGTTTTGATGATGCGACAGGCCAAACGATTTTAATGCGTGTTAAAGAAGGTTCAAGTGACTACCGTTACTTCCCAGAGCCAGACCTACCAAACTTCCAAATCTCAAATGAATGGATTGAAGAAGTGCGTGCTTCTATTCCTGAAATGCCAAGCAAACGTCGTGAACGTTATGTGAGCGAATTTGGCTTACCAGAATACGATGCAATGGTATTAACATTAACAAAAGAAATGTCTGATTTCTTCGATGCAACAGTTGCGGCTGGTGCTGACCCTAAACAAGCGTCAAACTGGTTAATGGGTGACATCTCAGCGCACATGAACAGCAAGAAATTAGAATTGAAAGACTTGAAAGTTAACGCCAGAAAGCTTAGCAGAAATGATTCAATTAATTGCGGACGGAACCATCAGTTCGAAATTAGCGAAGAAAGTCTTCTTGTTATTAGCAGAAGAAGGCGGAACGGCAAAAGAGCGTTGTTGAAAAAAACACGGTATGATTCAATTGAGTGATCCTGCTCAGTTATTACCGATTATTCAAGATGTGTTGGCGAACAATGCGCAGTCGATTGAAGACTTCAAGAATGGTAAAGACCGCGCTGTTGGATTTTTTTAGTTGGGCAAATCATGAAGCAAACGAAAGGAAAAGCAAACCCTGGCGTTGTAAAACCAACTATTACAACAAGAGCTAGCGAAATACTAAAAACAATAAATTATGTTTGATGGCTACGAATTTTTCGGATGTCTTCATAGTAGCTGTAATAGGGCAACAGCTCGAGCCGAAGTCTCTCGCCTTTAAAGCCTCAAAGGGAGATGGAAATAAATTCCTAACTCCCCTTATTCGTTTTAATGCTATTCCTATTACTGCTACTATAGAATCCGAAAAATTCTCCACCATCAAAAAGTTCTTAAATTAGAAACCTTTTTGGATAGTGGGTTAGAGCGCGGAGTTTGCTTGCCCGCTAAAAAAATCAGAAAAGGGAGAAGGAAAAGTGAACGAGAGGGGGATGGACTGTGAAATTAACGATTGAGACGGTTTTGAGTCAAGGCGGGAAACGATGAAGCAGCGGATGCTAGCGGATGCGACACGTCTTCGTAAGAACTCTGGTTTTGTGCTTAGTTATGTGGAGGATGAGACGAATACGCGTGTAAAGTCGAAGTGAATACTACGGGGGAAGTGCCGCATGTGACACTTCATCGTCAAGGGGATGCGCGTAGTAAAATGGAATTCAATAAAACAAAGGCAACTAAAAGGGATTTATGAATTAGGTGCTGGTCGTCAAAATGCATTTTGATATTCAGACAAAACAAATACATGTAGAAGAAGCAGAAGAGACGGTGCTAGTAGTTTTAGAATATCAGTTATTCCAACAAAGACAGCTGATTACAAGCTCGCTGGTGACGTTCCATTTACAAACAGGGGAAAATGCATAAAAAATCTCTCTAAAGTAGCACAATATGAAGAATCTGTGCTATACTGTTTAAGATGAACCGGAAAGGAAGTGTAACCATTGGAATTAAAGAAACTCGATGGCATTAATAAAAACGAATTATCAATGGTCGAAGTAGCGCATGCTATTTTAGAAGCTAAGAATGAAGTTTTTAGATTTTCAACCAATTATTAGTAGAAATTCAAGAATACATGGAATTAAGTGACGAAGCGTTAGAATCACGTATGGCTCGCTTCTATACAGACTTAAATATCGACGGAAGCTTTATCTCACTAGGAGATAACCGTTGGGGATTACGTGCATGGTATCCAATCGATTCTATCGATGAAGAAATCGCGACATCTATGGAAGACGAAGAAGTGAAGAAACCTCGTAAGAAACGTAAGAAAGTTAACGCGTTCGGTAGTGACGATCTTATCGATTACAACGATGATGATCCAGAAGATGAAGAGCTTATCGATGACGAAGATCTTGATAGCGATGACTTAGACGACGATATCGATGTGGATCTTGAAGACGATGTAGATGAAGAAGACGAAATTGATGCTTACCGCTCTGACTTAAACGAACTAGGTGCTGACGAAGACTTAGTCGACGAAACAAGTGTAGAAGAAGATTTAATTATCATTGATGACGAAGATTTAGATAAAGACTTCGACGAAGAAGACGAAGAAGAATAATCTTTGGAAATAGTTAGAAAAATAATGGCACAACTTATGAAAAAATTTTATTCATAAGTTGTGCTTTTTTGTGAAAAAGGTGTATAATATACCTGATGAGGGTAAATTTGGAGGAAACAATTTGAAAAATAAACTACTCAAAATATTTGATAAGACGTTCTTAAAATTTATCGTCGTTGGAATTATAAATACATTGTTCGGAACGGCTATTATGTTTTCCAGTTTTTATATACTAGAGCAACTTCAATGGTTTTCTTACGATATTAATTACTGGACTTCATCAGCGTTGAATTACTTATGCGGGAGTATCTTGAGTTATTTCCTTAATAAGAAATATACGTTTGAGGTGAAGGAAACAAGTAAGGAATCCATTATCCGATTCGCGATTAACATATCCGTATGTTACTTTTTAGCATATGGAGTTGCAAAACCTTTAGCCTTGTATCTTTTCCAAGGAGCAGGAGAGAGATTACAAGGGTATATTGCACTCGTGATTGGCATGGGATTATTTGTATTATTAAATTACGTGGGACAACGTTTTTGGGCGTTCAAACAAGATGAGGCTATAGAGCCAGAAAAGGGAATGGAGGAAAAAAATGAAATCTAGCTTCAAGAAAACAGTAGCTTTCGTTGCGATGATTGCATGGGCGATTTTAGGATTAACGTTAATGCAACCTGTTAACGCGGCTACAGTAACACCAACAGTTACAAACTTAAAAGCAACAGCAGCTGGTCAAAAGGTTACATTTTCTTTTGACTGGGATTTAACAGGTAAATCTGTTAAAGAAGGCGACACTTTCACAATCGATGCTCCAGAAGGTGTTAATATCACTGAAATCGCAACACAATCACTACAAGCAAACGGTGCTGAAGTAGCGACTGTTTCGATGACAGGTAAAAAGATTACTTTTACTTTCAAAAAGGCAATCGAATCAATGAACCAAAACGTAAAAGGTGGATTCTCATACAAAGCGGAATGGGATAACACACCAGGAAATCCTGGAAACAAAACAGCTACTTCAAAAGTAGGTTCTGAATCAGTTGTCATCACACGTCCTGATGGTCCTGGTGTATTTGAATCTGTGATTAATAAATACAACCGTACTGGTGATTTTGTCTCTAAACAATTCAAACTAGATGCTTCAGAAAACTATGCATGGATGAATGTTGGAGACGACTATTATTTAACTACTTGGTTCATCCGTATCAATGGAGATGGCAAAAAACAAGCATTGACAAATCCAGTGGTAACAGACCGCATTCAAGCTCCAGCGGTAGATTACTCTAAAATCACTTTTGCTCCGGCTGCTAACCATGCAGCAAGTGAATTCTTTGTGGGAACTTACTTAAAACCATCATTCACATTAAGAAAGGTGGACAAGTGGTTGCTTCAGGTTGGGATTTCTGGAAACACGTTAAATTTGATGCAGACGGAAATGGATTCACTGTGAACTTATCAGACGTAAGCGATGTTTTCAAAACAGCTACAGACGAAGAATTAATCATTGAATACCAAACATTAATTCCTAAGACTACAATTCGTGTAGACAACAACGCTACATTGAAATCCGATGAAATTACAACTCCACAAGAAGATCCAGCGTTCTGGAATAACACAGAATTGAAGTTCTGGGTGACTGGTGACACAACTGTTACAGTTCAAAAAGAATGGGTTGGAGATAGCGAAGCAGACCGTAAAGAGATCACAGTTCAATTAGTAGCTGATGGTAAAAAATTAGACGGTATGACGAAAACTCTAACAAAAGAGTCTGGTTGGAAAGCTGATTTCACTAAATTACCTGGTATTAAAGACGGTAAGAAAATTGAGTACTCAGTAGAAGAAGTGAACACTCCTGATGGATATACTTCAAAAGTTGAAAAAATTAATGATTCAAACGTGATTAAAGTTGTGAATACTTCAAACAAACCAACTACAACAACAACGGAAGCTCCAACAACAACAACTGCAACAACAACAGAAGCTCCAACAACAACAGCTGCAACAACAACAGAAGCTCCAACAACAACAACGGAAGCTCCAACAACAACAGCTGCAACAACAACAACAGAAGCTCCAACAACAACAGCTGCAACAACAACAACGGAAGCTCCAACAACAACAACGGAAGCTCCAACAACAACAACGGATGCTCCAACAACAACAACAACTACAACAACAACAACGGATGCTCCAACAACAACAACAACTACAACAACAACAACGGATGCTCCAACTCCTGGAACAACTACAACAACAACAACGGAAGCTCCAACAACAGAAGGTTCAACAACAGGTAATACAACGACAGTGGTTGCTCCAACTCCTGGAACAACAACAACTACACCAAGCCCTGAATTACCAAACACTGGTTCAATTCGTGATGCTTACTGGGTATTATCAGCAATCTTCGCTACAATTGGTGCAATCGTTTTTGTAACAAATAAGAAAGCAGAAGAAAAATAATTTAAAACGTAACGTTTAGACGAGCAGGTTTTCCTGCTCGTTTTTTAGTGTTTCAGTCGTTAAAAATGAACGTTACATTGTGGTGTATTGTATATTGTTCGTGAAAATATAAAAAATACGCATTTTATAGTTGCTTTTTAAAAATAAAAACAGTAAAATCATAACTATCCTAATGAACGGTTTAAAAACTGTACGGTTTTTGACCGGAAATGGTGTTGCATTTATTCTGTCAATTATTTTTAAGGAGGACTTATGAAAACATTAGAAGAACGTATTCTAAAAGATGGCTATGTTTTAGGCGAAAACATCCTTAAAGTCGATTCTTTTCTCACTCACCAAGTGGATTTAAACTTGATGAAAGAGATTGGAAAAGTCTTTGCGGACAAGTTTGCCTCTGCGGGTATAACGAAAGTTGTTACGATTGAAGCATCTGGAATTGCTCCAGCACTATATACAGCGGACGCGCTTGGAGTTCCAATGATTTTTGCGAAGAAATCAAAGAATATCACGATGAATGAAGGTATCCTCACTGCGGAAGTTTATTCATTTACAAAGCAAGTCTCCAATACCGTCTCTATTGCAAGTAAGTATCTTTCTGAAAATGATAAAGTCCTTATCGTCGACGATTTCTTAGCGAATGGACAAGCCGCAAAAGGACTCATCGAGATTGTGGAACAAGCCGGCGCTAAAGTGGAAGCCGTCGGAATCGTTATTGAAAAATCATTCCAAGATGGACGTGGGCTCCTAGAAGAAACAGGCATCCCAGTCTTTTCACTAGCACGTTTAGAACGTTTTGAAAATGGACAGGTCGTATTTAAGGAGGCAGACTTATAATGCAACAACAAGAAAAACACTCAAAAGCGATGGTACTTGGGCTGCAACATTTATTAGCTATGTATTCTGGTTCAATCCTTGTACCAATGATGATTGGGAAAGCTCTCGGATATAACAGCGAACAATTAACATACTTAGTTTCAACAGATATTTTCATGTGTGGGATTGCCACTTTTTTACAACTCCAATTGAACAAATATTTTGGAGTAGGGCTTCCGGTCGTGTTAGGGGTTGCCTTTCAATCGGTGGCGCCATTAACGATTATCGGGCAAAGTCACGGTAGTGGAGCGATGTTTGGAGCATTAATCGTATCGGGGATTTTCGTCGTTCTGATTTCTGGCGTTTTCTCCAAACTAGCACGATTCTTCCCAGCCATCGTTACTGGGTCTGTCATTACAACCATTGGATTATCACTCATTCCGGTGGCTATCCTAAATATGGGAGGAAATACTTCTGATCCAACTCCACAAAGTTTAGCCTTATCACTCATTACGGTTCTCATTATTTTACTAGTCAATATCTTTGCAAAAAGGCTTCATAAAGTCGATTTCGATTTTTAATTGGGTTGATTGTGGGAACTGTACTTGCGACGATGATGGGAGTAGTGAGTTTTGCTCCTGTTGGCGCAGCGCCGCTTTTACATGTTCCAACTGCATTCTATTTTGGAGCTCCAACCTTTGAGGTGACTTCCATCCTCATGATGTGTATCATTGCGATGGTTTCAATGGTAGAGTCTACTGGGGTGTACTTAGCACTTTCTGATATTACAAATGATCCAATCGATGAAACACGTCTTCGTAACGGATACCGCGCGGAAGGGATTGCTGTTTTGCTTGGTGGGATTTTTAATACATTCCCATATACAGGCTTCTCTCAAAACGTTGGTTTAGTAAAAATGTCAGGAATTAAGACAAGACTTCCAATTTACTACGCAGCTGGCTTCCTAGTGTTGCTAGGTTTACTTCCAAAATTCGGCGCGTTGGCACAAATTATTCCAGATCCTGTTATCGGTGGAGCGATGATTGTACTGTTTGGTTTCGTATCGCTTCAAGGAATGCAAATGTTGGCGAAAGTGGACTTTGCTAATAACGAGCATAATTTCCTTATCGCCGCAGTTTCGATTGCGGTCGGAGTGGGCTTTAACAATAGCAATCTCTTTAATAGTTTCCCAACAGAATTGAAAATGTTCTTCTCAAACGGTATTGTGATGGCCAGCTTACTAGCCGTTATTTTAAACGCTATTCTCAATCGTAAGAAGAAATAAACTCCGTTATCTCCATTCAAAGAGAAGGTCTCCCTACCTTCTCTTTTTTCTATTCTCCCTTAAAGTTTCCTTGTCTCCAGCGGGCTCGTCTCCTGAAATTGTTCAAAGTATCTATGCACGCAAAAAAACAAGAAGAAAAACTAAAACCATTGTGGAGCGGTAAAAATAAACTCAATTCAGTTAGGTTTCTACATAGATGATTTCGAAGAAGCTTGCGGATTTTATAATCGCAGTAACGGGGAATCGCATCGAAGAAGAATTAGTCGGAGTAGGGATAAATCCCGTACTCCGACTTTGAAGCTTCGAAGGTGCAAGAACCAGGCTTGCACCGGTGCCCCGTAACAGCGATTATAAAAAGAATCCACAAGGATTCTAAGAAATCATCAGCACAAACCAAACTCCAGAATCACCCAACTGAATCTCAGCACATAATATTTCACCCAACTCGCACTCCACAATGTTTTCATTTAGTTTTCACTTCTCGTATTTTTTGCGTAGGTATGGTATACTATGCCTATCTTTAAACAATTTCAAGGAGGCTTAGCCCAACATGGCTGAAGACAAGAAAACATTTTACTTAACCACACCGATTTACTATCCAAGTGGCAACTTACACATTGGTCATGCCTATACAACCGTAGCCAGCGATGCAATGATTCGCTATAAAAAACTACAAGGCTTTGACACTTACTTCTTAACAGGAACAGACGAACACGGACAAAAAATCCAAGAAAAAGCGAAAGAAGCAGGCGTTTCTGAAATTGAATTCGTCGATAAAATTATTTTCGGCATTCAAGACCTTTGGAAAAAGCTAGACATCTCTTACGATGACTTCATTCGTACAACACAACCACGCCATACAAAAGCCGTCCAAAAGATTTTCCAAAAATTAGTGGACAATGGTGATATTTACCTTGGTGAATACGAAGGTTGGTATTCAGTATCCGACGAAGAGTACTTCACTGAGTCTCAATTAGTCGAAGTATACCGCGATGCTGAAGGAAAAATGATTGGTGGGGTAGCGCCAAGTGGACACGAAGTAGAACTCGTTAAAGAAGAATCTTACTTCTTCAGAATGAGTAAATACGCAGACCGCTTATTGCAATACTATGAAGAGCACCCAGATTTCATTCAACCAGAAGCACGTAAGAATGAAATGATTAATAACTTCATCAAACCAGGCTTAGAAGACTTAGCCGTATCACGTACATCATTTGACTGGGGAATTCCAGTGCCAAATGATCCAAAACACGTGGTTTACGTATGGATTGATGCCTTATCAAACTACATTACAGCACTAGGATATGGTAGCGACGACGAAACATTATTCAACCGCTACTGGCCTGCAGATGTGCATTTTATCGGAAAAGAAATCGTTCGTTTCCATACGATTTACTGGCCAATTATGTTAATGGCATTAGATTTACCATTACCGAAGAAAGTCTTCGCACACGGCTGGTTATTGATGAAAGACGGTAAAATGTCTAAATCAAAAGGGAACGTGGTAGACCCGAACACATTAATCGAACGTTACGGCTTAGATGCACTTCGTTATTACTTATTACGTGAAGTGCCATTCGGTTCTGACGGGATCTTCACTCCAGAATCATTCGTAGAACGTATCAACTATGACTTAGCCAACGACTTAGGAAACTTATTAAATCGTACTGTTGCGATGATTAATAAGTATTTCGATGGAACCATTCCTGCACACACTGCACCTGTTTCCACATTTGACCAAGAATTAGTGGATGCTTCAAAAGAGATGATCGTGGAAGTCGAAGAAGCGATGGAAAACATGCAATTCTCAGTGGCTCTTGCAGCAATCTGGAAATTCGTTTCTCGTACAAATAAATATATCGATGAAACAACTCCATGGGCAGCCGTGAAAGATGAAGCGCGCCAAGAAGAATTAGCACGTACAATGAACTATTTAGCAGAAAGCTTACGTATCATTGCCGTTGCCTTACAACCATTCTTAACGCAAACTCCAGGAGAAATCTTGGCACAATTAGGAATTACAGATAGCGCGTTAATGGATTACCCTTCATTACACACATTCGGCGTGATTCCTGAAGGAACGAAAGTGGTCGAAAAAAAGGACAACCAATCTTCCCACGTTTAGACGTTGAAGAAGAAGTGGCTTACATTCAAGCAAAAAAATGGGTGGAACACCAGCTGAAGAAGAAAAACACAGACTGGAACCCAGAAGAAGTGGAACTATCAAGCGAAAAAGAAAGCATCAAATATGACGACTTCGATAAGATTGAATTGAAAGTCGCAGAAGTTATCGAATGCGGACCAGTGGAAGGGGCAGACAAATTGCTTCAATTCCGCTTAGACGCTGGAGATGTTGGCGGTCACCGTCAAATCCTTTCTGGTATCGCAGAATGGTATCCAGATCCAAGTGTTTTCGTTGGAAAGAAAGTTGTCATCGTTGCGAACTTGAAACCACGTAAAATGCGCGGACAAATCAGCCAAGGGATGATTCTTTCGGCTGAAAAAAAGATGGCGTCCTACAAGTGGTCTTTGCACCAGAAGGAATGCCAAACGGCTCAACCGTAGCTTAATTAAATAAAATAGTATAAGTGACCCTTCGAATGCGAAGAACGACATTTGAAGGGCCGCTTTTTTAAAGGAGTTAACTTATGAAAAAAGGATTATTAACAGGGTTACTGCTTTTCGGTTTTTTCTTCGGAGCAGGGAACCTCATCTTCCCACCAACTTTAGGATATCAATCAGCGGATCAACTTTGGCCAGCAGTCATCGGATTTATCGTTTCTGGGGTAGGTCTTGCTATCGGAACATTGTTAATCGGGACAGTCATTAATGGTGGTTTTAAGAAAGAATTGGACGAAAAGATTCATCCGATTTTCTCGTTGGCATTTTTAATTGCATTATATTTGGCAATTGGACCGTTCTTTGCGATTCCACGTACAGCAACAGTATCGTATAACATCGGGGTAGCACCGTTTCTACCTGATTCAAAATCAGGACTTATTATTTACGCAGCGATTTACTTCGCGGTAGCCTTCTACTTGGCGTATAACCGTTCATCGCTATTATCAAGCATTGGTAAAATCTTAACGCCAATCTTTGCAGGATTAATTTTAATTTTAGTAGTCGTTGGCGCGTTCAAATTTGGTCAAACAGCACCTGAGTTAGCTGGACAAACAGATTTGACAGCAGCAAAAGCCTTCGGAAATGGCTTTATCGAAGGATATAACACACTAGACGCGTTAGCAGCGGTAGCCTTCTCAGTAGTTGCCGTAAATACATTGAAAGACTTCCATTTCAGCTCTAAGAAAGAGTACAAAAAAACAATCATGAGCGTTGGCGTTGTAACAGCGATTGGATTCAGCGTATTGTATATCGGACTTGCATTCCTTGGAAATCATTTCAACGTGGCAAGTGCCTTAGCAAAAAGATGCAGATTTAAACGTTGGGTCATACGTGTTAACAATGGCTTCACGCGAGTTATTTGGTACATTCGGACAAGCCTTCCTAGCGGTGATGGTAGTCATTACCTGCTTAACAACAACGGTAGGGTTAATCGTATCTGTAGGGGAGTTCTTCGAAGAAACATTCCCTCGCTTCTCTTATAAAGTGTATGCGACTGTATTTACCTTAATCGGATTTGGAGTAGCAACGCTTGGCCTTCAAACGATTATCACCTTCTCACTACCAGTATTGATGATTTTATATCCAATTACAGTGGTGATTGCGTTCTTCGTATTAGTGAATAAGAAAGTAGCATTCTCTAAGAGAGGGATGCAGCTAACAGTGGCGTTGACAACGATTATTTCAACAGTTTCAAGTTTAGCTTCTGCGTTGAAATTAGAGGGATTAGCAAAAGCATTGGAAATTCTTCCGTTACAAGGGTTGTCGCTTGGATGGATGGGACCGGCGATTGTTGGTATTTTAATCGCGCTCATCTTACCTGACAAGATCAAAGGCGAAGCATTCGACTTCGAAGCATTTCAAACAAAATAAAACTGCTAAATAGTGCATAGATGATTACTGCGTATCCCTACGGGGATTTTCATAGTAGCGGTAACGTTGCACCGGTTCGAGCCTCTTCGAGTCTCTCACCTTTAAAGCCTCAAAGCGGACGTACGGATTAAAAATCCTACGTCCGCTTATTCGTTTTAATACATATTCACGTTACTGCTACTATAAATCCCCTAAGATACTTCGTAATCACTATTTAGTTTGTACTTTTTATTTTGTGAGAATGCTTTGAGCTTGTTAGTAAGAGGGTAGGGGCTTCTAGAATAAGTTTGTTTATTATTTTTTTGTAAAAAAATAATAAAGAATCGATATTGACAGTTTGTCAGTTTAGAGTTATGATGTCCTTAGGAGGGATGATATGAGAGATGCAAAAGAATCGGAAGTGCGCCGTTTAGAGATTATGAATGCAGCAATGCAGCTCTTTATGGAAAAAGGGTATACAAATACAACTACCCAAGATATTGTAGATAAGGTCAATATATCAAGAGGGTTATTGTACTATCACTTTAAAAAAATAAAGAAGATATCTTATATTGTCTTGTCGAACAGTATTCAGAGAAATTATTAAAAGATATTTATCAGATTACATTTTCAAAAGAAAAAAATCTGCAATAGAAAAAAAGTGAGAGGATTTATTGAAGCAACAATTATTTCTTCAGAACGTATTTCCGTCGAGGGGACTGAATTACAAAAAGACCGTTGATTTAGAAGAAAAATCGGTATATGATTGATAAATTATCTCATAAACTCATCAAAAAATTGACAATCTATTTTGAAAAAATCATTCGACAAGGGATAGAGGAGCAATCCTTTTTGGTTCAATATCCTTTGGAGACAGCGGAATTTTTGATGACAGCTTATGTGTTTGTCTCTAATAATATGAGTATGAAATATAGTGACAAAGAATCATTGGACGATTATTTAAGTGCCTATAAAAATTATTTTTAGAGAGAACTCTAAGCGCCAAAAAAATTTATTCGATTAAATTGAAATTATAGTGCCGATAGCGTAAGAAATTATGCTATCGGTAAAATTTAAAACCAAAACTGACAATTTGTCAACAGGAGGTATTAATATGTTAGAAATCCGAAATTTCACTAAAAGTTATGGGGAAAAGAAAGCAGTAGAGGGTATTTCTCTATCCATTCACTCAGGAGATATATACGGCTTTATTGGAGCAAATGGTGCAGGTAAAACGACAACGATTAAGGCGGTAGTCGGCATTCATGACTTTGATGGCGGAGAAATTATGATTGGAGGACATTCGATCAAGAAGGATCCAATTGCATGCAAGAAAATGATGGCCTATATTCCAGATAACCCTGATTTATATGAACATTTAACGGGTGCTCAATATATCGATTTTATTGCAGATATATTTGATGTTCCAACAGAAATCAGAGAAGAAAAAATTAAAAAATATGCAGAAGTATTCCATATGACCCAAAATCTACCTAGAGTCATTTCAACCTACTCGCATGGGATGAAGCAAAGGACTGCTATTATTGCTGCATTGGTCCATTCACCAAAATTATTAATTTTAGATGAGCCATTTGTCGGATTGGATCCGCAAGCAGCTTTTGAGTTAAAAAAAATAATGAAAGAGTGTGTTTCAGAAGGAGGCGCCATCTTCTTTTCTACTCACGTATTAGATGTAGCGGAGAAATTATGTAATAAAATTGCTGTGATAAAAAATGGAAAGATTATTTGTAGCGGGGATACAAATGAAGTTAAAGGGAATCAGTCACTGGAATCATTTTTTATGGAGGTACAAGATTATGAGCAAAATAATGACTTTAATGAAAGTCCAAATGAATCATTTCATTCCTATTAATGAGATAAAAGAAAGAGGAAGTAAAAATCAAACATCTATTGTTATCTCTTTTTTTGGAATCCTGACTTTATTTCTATTTGCGGCAGTATATAATTTATTTACCGCCCAAACATTAGTGCAGATGGGGCAGGGGCAATTAATTCCTGCTTATATGGTATCTGTTTCTAGTTTTTTTCAATCATTTTTTTAACCCTCTTCTATTCAAATAGCGTTTTATTTGATAGTCGAGATTTGGAAATGCTTTTATCTTTACCTATAAAAAAAGTCAGATATGATGACTAGCAAGTTTTTTTATTCGTCTACTTAATAAATGTTTTCATCGGACTAGTTTTTATGTTGCCGGGAGGAATAATCTGGATACAAAACGAGGGGCAACATTTTTTCTCTATTGTTCTTTATTTTTGTTCAATGTTTATGGTTCCTTTCATTCCGATGTGTTTCGCCTCTGTATTGGGGATTGGGATAGTGGTGGCTTCGTCTATGTTTAAACACAAAAAAAGTATATGTCCATTTTATTCGCATTTTTTTAGTACTGGGAGCTATCGGATATTTTGCAGCAATAGCGATGAATTCAGGGGTAAAGGCAGTAATGTAGGAATCATTCTTGCAAAAACAAATCATGCAATTATATCCTCTTTCTCAACTTTTTTTGTTTACCCAATAGAGAGTGGGGTAGGAATCAGTGTATTTATCTTTCTTTCTATAGTTGTTTTTTTGTAGCTTTTATAAAAAAATTGTTTCGAAAAAAACTATAGTCAACTGCACTTACTATCTAGAAAGGAGACAAATTATGTCTACTCGAACATTTCTTATCGGCAAAAAATCGATATTCTTAGCTTTGTATCAAAAAAAGAAATAGGGAGATTTTTTTAGCTCGTATATGACGGTCTTAAATGCAGGACTCGGGGTGGTTTTATTGTGTGCATTTAGTATCTTTTTTTATTGTTCAACTCTGTAGAACAAATTAAAAGCAAGCTCAGGCGTAGAAAAATATAACAGGATATATTGCTACTTTTTGCTCCTCTTTTTATTGCTTCGATGCTCTCGCTTAGTTGTCCTGCTGCGTCATCGATTTCTTTTAGAAGGTAGAAATGTTTGGATATTACAAACTTCTCCAGTAAAGATAAAGACCATCCTAAGTGCGAAAAATAGCTTTGACACTTACATTACATTTTATAGGATACATGCTTTTCGGTTCTTGTTTTTCTCTTTAAAAATTGAAATGGATAGGATACAAATCTTCAATCTTATTTTTTTGTGCCTGCATGTTATTCTGTTTTTTTATAGCAGTAGTGGGAATATTTTTTTAAATAAAAAAATATCCCAATTATGACTGGGATAACGAAATGATAGTTGTAAAAACAGAGCCTACCTGTTATTGTGATATGCTCCCTCTAAAGTAGACACTAAAAAAAGTAAACTACTTTAGAGGGGTATTTTTTTAGATTGGTTAAGAAACATACTGCAAAAAGAATTAGAACGATTCATAGAATTGTATTTAGATGGTGTGCCTTTTTCGTGAGCTGCGTAGTGAATATGGTTTAAAGATTTCACCTGGAGCATTTAATATGTATTTTTTTGAACTATAAAGCATATGGACCTTCTGCATTAGAAGATCGAGACGGGTTTAACACTTATACAAAATGAATTTAAAGAAAAAGTGGTTAAAGAGTTTTTAGAATCGAAAAACCTATTTAAGAGTAATCGCAAGAAAATACAAAAATTCCTTCTGCTAGAACTGTACGAAATTGGATTATTAAGTATACTAATGGTGAGGCCACGAAGGCCTACGATCCTAAAGCCAGAGGTGTACACTATGAAATATAGAAAAAAACAACGCACGAAGAAAGAATCCTTATCGTCAAAGACTGTATTCAAAAATCAATTAAACTATAAACAAACCGCACAGAAATATAACGTTTCTTACAACTTGGTGTATCAATGGGTAAAAAAATATCAAAAAAATATGGTCCTGATGGATTAATAGACAGTCGAGGGAAACGAAAACCAGAAAATATACAGACAGAAACTGAGCGTATTCGTGCAGAAATGGCAATATTAAAGGCGCGAAACGAATATTTAGAAACAGAAAATGCCGCACTAAAAAAATTACAAGAAGTGGAAAGCGAGTTGATGTTTGCCAAACGAGATTTGAAGCGGAATATCAAACGATTAAAAAAATTAAGTAAAAAGAGGATTTCATATTACTCTATTATGTAAAGTGTTAAAAAGTCAGTAGAGCTGGCTATTATAAATGGTTAAATCGTGTCCCTTCGGAATCTGAAAAAAACGACTACGTCGTTTAATGGAATTAATACACGAAGTATATGAATCTGTTCAAGGTATATATGGATATCGTCGTATCACAATCTATTTAAACTATTATAGAAATGCAAAAAGTGAATCATAAATGTATTCAGCGTCTTATGAAACTAATGGGATTAAAAGGCAGTTATACGAAAAAAACGTTATCGTTATAAACCGAACACTGAAGAATACACTGCAGCTAATATTTTAAATCGAGAATTTAAGAAAGAATATGAGCCAATGGCTCTACTATTAACGGATATCACTGAATTGAAGTATGGAAAGGGAGACAAAAGCTTATTTAAGTGCTGTTTTTAGATTATGGCACAAAGAAAAATAGTTGCATATCAAATATCTAAGCAAAACAATAATCAAATCGTTAAAGATACTTTTAATCAAATAAAAAGGAAGATAATTCCCACAAAAACAATGATTCATAGTGATCGTGATATGCTCCCTCTAAAGTAGACACTAAAAAAAGTAAACTACTTTAGAGGGGGTATTTTTTAGATTGGTTAAGAAACATACTGCAAAAAGAATTAGAACGATTCATAGAATTGTATTTAGATGGTGTGCCTTTTTCGTGAGCTGCGTAGTGAATATGGTTTAAAGATTTCACCTGGAGCATTTAATATGTATTTTTTTGAACTATAAAGCATATGGACCTTCTGCATTAGAAGATCGAGACAGGGTTTAACACTTATACAAATGAATTTAAAGAAAAAAAGTGGTTAAAGAGTTTTTTTAGAATCGAAAACCTATTTAAGAGTAATCGCAAGAAAAATACAAAATTCCTTCTGCTAGAACTGTACGAAATTGGATTATTAAGTATACTAATGGTGAGGCCACGAAGGCCTACGATCCTAAAGCCAGAGGTGTACACTATGAAATATAGAAAAAAACAACGCACGAAGAAAGAATCCTTATCGTCAAAGACTGTATTCAAAAATCAATTAAACTATAAACAAACCGCACAGAAATATAACGTTTCTTACAACTTGGTGTATCAATGGGTAAAAAAATATCAAAAAAATATGGTCCTGATGGATTAATAGACAGTCGAGGGAAACGAAAACCAGAAAAATATACAGACAGAAACTGAGCGTATTCGTGCAGAAATGGCAATATTAAAGGCGCGAAACGAATATTTAGAAACAGAAAAATGCCGCACTAAAAAAATTACAAGAAGTGGAAAGCGAGTTGATGTTTGCCAAACGAGATTTGAAGCGGAATATCAAACGATTAAAAAAATTAAGTAAAAGAGGATTTCATATTACTCTATTATGTAAAGTGTTAAAAAGTCAGTAGAGCTGGCTATTATAAATGGTTAAATCGTGTCCCTTCGGAATCTGAAAAAACGACTACGTCGTTTAATGGAATTAATACACGAAGTATATGAATCTGTTCAAGGTATATATGGATATCGTCGTATCACAATCTATTTAAACTATTATAGAAATGCAAAAGTGAATCATAAATGTATTCAGCGTCTTATGAAACTAATGGGATTAAAAGGCAGTTATACGAAAAAAACGTTATCGTTATAAACCGAACACTGAAGAATACACTGCAGCTAATATTTTTAAATCGAGAATTTAAGAAAGACTACGAGCCAATGGCTCTACTATTAACGGATATCACTGAATTGAAGTATGGAAAGGGAGAAAAAGCTTATTTAAGTGCTGTTTTAGATTATGGCACAAAGAAAATAGTTGCATATCAAATATCTAAGCAAAACAATAATCAAATCGTTAAAGATACTTTTAATCAAATAAAAAGGAAGATAATTCCCACAAAAACAATGATTCATAGTGATCGAGGATTCCAATATACTTCTCATTTCTTTAAGCACTTTATAGAGAAAGGACAAATAACACATAGTATGTCCCGTCCTGGAAGATGTATCGATAATGGACCAATTGAAGCATTCTGGGGGACGTTAAAGGAAGAAGTATATCGTTTGTATCATTTCAAAACCTATGAATCTCTTTTTCAAGAAAGTTGAGGAGTATATCCAGTTCTATAATAAGAAAAAGAATTACTTTATCAATGGGGTTAAAAAAATCCCAGCATAAATAAAAAGACGAGTTCTTATGAACTCGTCATACACTTTAATTATTTTCCTGTCTACTTGACAGGGTGCACTTCATCGAGGATTCCAATATACTTCTCATTTCTTTAAGCACTTTATAGAGAAAGGACAAATAACACATAGTATGTCCCGTCCTGGAAGATGTATCGATAATGGACCAATTGAAGCATTCTGGGGGACGTTAAAGGAAGAAGTATATCGTTTGTATCATTTCAAAACCTATGAATCTCTTTTCAAGAAAGTTGAGGAGTATATCCAGTTCTATAATAAGAAAAGAATTACTTTATCAATGGGGTTAAAAATCCCAGCATAAATAAAAAGACGAGTTCTTATGAACTCGTCATACACTTTAATTATTTTCCTGTCTACTTGACAGGGTGCACTTCATTGTAACGGCTCTTGTGGGATTTATTTTTTTAATGATTCCAATATTTCTCAATTGGGTATTCCATTTTCAAATGATATATGTTCTGCCAGTCATTTCGATGTGGTTATTAGTGATGAGTTTGATGATATATCAAAAAATGAGTCAATCCATTTTTATTTAAAAGGAGAATGAAAAATGAAAGATAGAACAGTGAAAGATATACTTGTGCTTGTTTTTTTATGGTGATAGTTATTTATATTATCTGCTTGTTCTTACCAGATTCAATACCTATTCATTTTTAATTTTAAAGGAAATGCAGATATGTATGTTAACAAATTTTTTTCTACTATTTGCGACAATCATTCCTTATTCAGCATATTGGAAATTCTTTCGAAAAATAAATGAACGAAAAAACTCCGGCTGGGATTCCAGTCGGAGTTTTTGCATGCTAAAGGGCTTCGATAAAGCGCTCAGAGTGAGTTTGCCACATATCTGGGTTGAAACGAGCGGTTTCGGGAATGAGAATCATGTGGTAGAGTCGGACCGTGCTTCCGTCTTTGACCTCATAGGAGTACTCGTATAAAAATCCAATACGTTTGGCGAAGTCGCAAGAGTCTGTGTGCGTACTTTCTACTTTTAAATAGAGCTCTGAGATGCCCTGCTCAACAAGGTACGGATGTAATAATTGAAAGGCTTCAATTAAAATGTCACGATGCCAATATTCTTCGAGCAGCGCGAAATCCATTAGATGACTTTTGTCTGTGGAGACTTTCATAAAGCCAATTGGCAGGTCGTAATTCTTCATTTCGATGATAAAAAAGTACGGGTCGTTGTCCATTAGTTGTGTATAAAAGTTCTCTGCATTTAAATGAGACGTTGCAGATACCCATGGAAGATTAGACGTTGCTAGAGGGTCCGTTAGCAAAGCCGCTACAATCTCCATGTCAGTTTCGTGAAAGGGCCTTAGAGAGATTCGTTGTGATGCTAGTGTAGGTACGTTCATAATCGCTACCCCCTTTCTCTACTTGCATTATAGTTCTAAAAAATAGGAAAGTAAAGAGGAAGAATTGCGTTTACAACAATAATGAAAAGGGTTCCGAAAATCTCTGAAAGAAGGGGATTAATTCCTAGAACTTTGGTTTAAGCTGTCAATTTCTAGTGTCATTTTTTATCGTGACTTTTGTCATGGTGAGTCGTGACGGACGGGCCTACTGAGTGACCTTTGTTTTTGTTAAAGTAGAATCATCAAGAACAACACATGGAGGCAAACATGATTACAGTAGAAAAAATTACAAAGCGTTTTGGAAACAAGACAGCATTAAACCAAATTCAATTTAACGTCGAAAAAGGAGAAATCTTCGGGTTCTTAGGACCGAGTGGAGCAGGGAAAACAACCCTCATCAATATCTTAACGGGTCAACTAAAAGCCGATGAAGGAACGACACAGCTCCTCGGGAAAGACACAAAGGACCTTACTCCTGAAGACTTAGCGCACATCGGACTCGTAGGAGATTCAAGTGGTTACTACGAAAAACTAAGTCTCGAGAAGAACTTAATCGTCTATGCGAAGATTTACGGATTACCAAATAGCCGCGTCGATGAAGTGTTGGAACAAGTCGGACTATTAGAAAGTAAGAAAACAATCGCGGAAAAACTTTCAACAGGGATGCGTCAACGAATGTTTCTAGCAAGAGCACTGCTAAACAGACCAGAGTTACTCTTCCTAGATGAACCAACGAGTGGGCTAGACCCAATGACTTCTAAGAAGATTCACCGTCTGTTGGAAGAACTAAAAGCAGCGGGCACAACGATTTTCCTAACGACACACGACATGGTCGAAGCCACAGAGTTGTGTGATCGCATTTCCCTACTAAACCAAGGGGACTTAGTGGAAATTGGAACCCCACGAGATATTATTCAAAAATACAACAAAGAAAAACGAGTGAAAGTGACATTCAATGACCACAGTGAACAAGTGATGGCATTTGAAGACTTAAAAGACCAAGATATGACGCAAGTGGAACTGATTCACTCAATGGAACCAACGTTAGAAGACATCTTTATTCAATTGACAGGAGAGAAATTAAATGATTAAAAAGAATTAGCGCCTTAATTTGGCTACGTACACAAATGATTTTAAGCAATGGAGCAATGTTATTCCAAATCGTATTCCCATACGGAATGCTTGTGGCATACGACCATTTCATGAACAAAGACGGCAATCCACAAACAGCTGTACAAATCCTATTCATGATGATTCCGCTAGCGCTTAGCTTATCAGTCGGATCAATGATTACAATTATGCTTGCTGAAGAAAAAGAAAAGAAAAACTTGAAAACACTCTTCTTAAGTGGCATTCACTCAGTAGAATACTTAATCTCAATCTTATTCTACCCAGTCGTGTTAGCAATGATTACCATTGTAAGCTTCCCAATGATTGTTAAAGCGGATCTTTCAGATCGTTGGATGGAATATGGTGCCATCGTGGCGAGTGTGGCAATCTGTGTGATTTTAGTCAACTTACTAGTAGGTGCGTTGACAGATACGCAAGCAAAAGCGCAAGTCAATGGTGTGATTCCGATGATGGGGATTGCGTTCTTACCGATGTTCTCAATGTTGAGCGATGCGGTATCAAAAGTGACACACTATACATTTATGGGGAACTTTGTGGATTTCTTTACCAAAACCGACTTCGCCTTAACAGCCCAAAACTTCATCGTCCCTGGTGTATGGATTGTGGTGCTACTCGTCTTAAACTTCTTCTTCTTAAAACCTAAAGCAAAGAACTAGAATGAGCTTGGACTTAGTTTAGGATTACTGCGAATCCTTACGGATTCTTTTATAAAAGCTATAACGGGGCACCGGTTCGAATTTTTGAAATTAAACTAAAAATATAGGCTTCATCTATCAGTACGACTGATAGGTGAAGTTTTTTTGTGTTGTAGAAAATTTCCGAATATAATTGTCTAATTTTCCAAAAGTTTACATGTATGGATAGTATGATTAAATAAACAGCCCAATTGTAGCAGTAGCTTTAAGTGGAAAATTTGGGCTAAAACGATGTTCATTTCTATTTTTTTCTATTTTATAATGGTTTTAGAAAGGAGACATAATGATTGATTTAAAAGCACTTATAATATTAATGACATTGAAGGACTATCAAGAATTATCATTGTATGAACTTTCAGTAAAAGTTGGTCTCTCGATTAAAGAGGTAAAAGAAGCTCTCGATTATTTGGTTTCATATTTGGAAAAAAAGAATATAAGTCTAAAATGTGCAAAAGGAAAGTACTTTCTTGAGGATAATGAACAGCATCAGCAACTGACGGATGTGATTCAATCTAAAGAATTAGTTTTACCGAAAACAACAAGACTAGCATTGATTTATTTGTATACTTTTTGTCGGATGGAATATATTTCCAACAGTCATTATCAAGACTTCTTAAAGGTAAGTAAAAATACAACCTTATCTGATATTCAATGGTTAAGAAAATTATTGACAAAAAATGATTTAGAATTAGGATATACTCGTTCAAAAGGCTATACCTTAATTGGAGACGAATGGAAAAAAACACCAACTTGCTTTTTAAGATGGTCAGGGGAACTCTTAAATTCACCTATTGGTCTTTGGGGGCTAGATTATGTGTTATCAAGTTGGAATCACAATATTCGATATGTAATTATTGAGCAGATTGTAAAAAGATTACTACAACCATCTTCAATTAACTCCTATCGAAGATCAATTAAAAGAATGTATCTATGATATTGTTTTTTTGTGCTTTGTAGATATCAAAGAAATGTGAATCATGTTGAATTTTTCTCAAACGATAGTCTCTCCAGCTATTGAAGTATTGTCTAAAAATTTTACTAGAAACAATTGATAATTTAGGTTTAGTCGAGACTAAATTTACTAAAAACAGATCGGCAGTATTTGTCAATTTTACTTTCCAGCTGTTTTGAGGGCGAAGTTGATTCAAATTTTGAATATTTTAACGAACTAACAGAAAAAAATCATCCATAAAATGGAAGAAGTATCGCTTCTTCAGTTTAGTGAGAAAGTAGCTCTAAAGAAAAATTTAAAGAAACATCTAATTCCAGCGTATTATCGATTGAAATTTGGGATTCCTAGTACAAATGATTATACGCAAACCATAAAAGAAAATTATCCTGATTTATTTGAATTGGTTAAAAGTTCCTTAACACCGCTGGAAGAAGTTGTTGGAAGAATGATACCAGAAAGTGAGACCGCTTACTTTGTGGCTCATTTTGGAGGGTATTTAAAGGCGGAACAAAAATAATAAAGATTTGAAATACAAAGCGGTGATTATTTGTCCAAACGGTGTAAGTTCTTCTTTAATTATTAAAGAAAAATTTATCCTTTTTATTCCCTCAAATTGAGTTTGTCAGAAACATTAAAAATTGAAGATTTAGATGATAATGCTACGAAAAGAATTTGATATGATTTTTTTTCTACAGTGAAATTAAATATAACAAAAGCCAAATTACTTAGTATCGGTAATTTCTTCAGAAGAGCAAAAATATTCACCTAGTAAATCTAGTAAAGAAGGATTTTTCCAGACCTAAGTTTGAAAGATACAGCAGTTGAGGAATTACTAGCAATTGTAGGAAAGTATGCGATGGTGACCAATGAATTGGGACTAAGTTTTGCTTTGCAAAAAAATATAAAAACAAAAGATAAGTAGAAAGGAGAATTTACCATTGTTAGAAGATTTAATTACGAAAGAGAATTATCAATATAGTGCAGAAAAATTGGATTGGAAAGATGCAATACGGTTAGCTGCCTCTCCGTTATTAAAAGCCAATAAAATCACTTTAAATTATCCAGAAGCAATGATTGCAAAGGTCGAAGAATTTGGTCCATTTATTAATTTAGGAAAAGGTATCGCCATTCCACATGCACGTCCTGAAGACGGGGTCAATGAAGTGGGTATGTCCATGCTTGTTCTTGAGAATCCGACGTATTTACTAAATGATTCTAATCAGGAAATCAGACTACTTATTTGTATTGCTGCAGTTGATAATGAGACACATTTAAAAGCCTTAGCGCATTTGACAACAATCCTAAGAGATAATGATAGTGTTCAAGCTTTATTATCTTCGAAAAACTATGATGACATCAAAAATATTATTAAACAGGAGGTATAAAATATGTTAAGAATTGGAACAGCTTGTGGATCAGGTTTAGGATCAAGTTTCATGGTTCAAATGAATATTGAATCTATCCTAAAAGATTTAGGAGTAACTGAGGTAGAAGTAGAACACTATGATTTAGGGGGTGCAAATCCAAGTGAAGCGGATATTTGGATAGTTGGACGAGATCTTGAGGATTCAGCAGGTCATTTAGGAGATGTACGGATTTTAAATAGCATTATTGATATGGATGAGCTGAGAACGTTGATTACGGCAATTTGCGAAGAAAAAAATCTTATCTAGGAGGAGAAAAAAATGAAATTTATTTTAGATATTGTTAGTACTCCAGCAATTTTAGTAGCCTTAATTGCTATTATCGGGTTAGTTTTACAAAAGAAAAACATTACGGATATTATGAAGGGTGGTATTAAAAACATTTGTAGGGTTCTTGGTTGTTTCTGGCGGGGCTGGAATTATCCTCAACTCTTTAAATCCTTTTGGAAAAATGTTCGAACAAGCGTTTAATCTTTCGGGTGTAGTTCCTAATAATGAAGCAATCGTAGCGGTTGCTTTAACTCAGTATGGTTCGTCAACTGCTATGATTATGTTTGCAGGAATGATTTTTCAATATTCTAATCGCACGTTTTACAAAAATTTAAATACATTTTTCTTAACAGGACATCATACATTATATATGGCATGTATGATTGCAGTTATTTTAACTGTGGCTGGATTTACAAATGTTCCTTTAATTTTACTTGGCGGACTTGCTTTAGGGCTTATCATGAGTATTTCGCCAGCATTTGTCCAAAAATATATGGTTCTATTGACTGGAAATGATAAGGTAGCATTAGGACACTTTTAGCGCGCTAGGATACTGGTTAAGTGGTTTTGTAGGAGGATTAGTAGGAGATCGTTCAAAAATCAACAGAAGATATTCATTTCCCTAAGAGTCTTGCATTTTTACGTGACAGTACTGTAAGTATTACAATCTCGATGACTATTATTTATGTAATTGTAGCGCTTTTTGCAGGATCAACTTATATTGAAACTGAATTAAGTAGCGGAACAAGTAGTCTTGTTTATGCATTACAATTAGCCGGTCAATTTGCTGCAGGGGTATTCGTAATCTTAGCTGGGGTTCGTCTCATCTTAGGTGAAATTGTACCAGCATTCAAAGGAATTTCTGAACGTCTTGTTCCTAATTCAAAACCAGCTTTGGATTGTCCAATTGTATATCCATATGCACCAAATGCTGTTCTAATCGGCTTTATTTCAAGTTTCGTTGGCGGTTTAGTAAGTATGGTCATTATGATTTTTACTGGATCAGTAGTAATTCTTCCGGGTGTTGTTCCTCATTTCTTCTGTGGAGCAACTGCAGGTGTTATTGGTAATGCATCAGGTGGTGTACGTGGAGCTACAATTGGAGCCTTCTGCCAAGGTGTGCTTATTAGTTTCTTACCAGTATTCTTAATGCCTGTATTAGGAGGTCTTGGATTTGAAGGATCAACATTCTCAGATGCTGACTTTGGTTTGTCAGGGATTATTCTAGGAATGCTTAATAAATTCGGTTCTCAAACAGGAATTATCATTGGACTTCTAGCCATTTTAGCAGGGATTGTTGTCTTCTCATTTGTTAAGAAAACAGAAACTAAGGAGGGTTAATCATGACGTTGGAAGAAAGCAAACTTCATGAACTTAACCGATTCGCAAAAAAAATCAGATTAAATACATTAGAGTGTTTAAATCATTTAGGATTTGGACATTATGGTGGAAGCCTCTCAGTAGTAGAGGCTTTAGCCGTATTATATGGCGAAATTATGCCGATGACACCAGATAAGTTTAAAGAGACGGATCGAGATTATTTCGTGCTCTCAAAAGGACATGCTGGCCCCGCGTTATATAGCACATTATATCTAAAAGGTTTTTTTGATAAAGAATTTCTGTTTTCACTGAATACAAATGGAACACATCTTCCATCTCATCCAGATAGAAATTTAACTCCTGGTGTGGATATGACAACAGGTTCATTAGGACAAGGGATTAGTGTTGCAACAGGGATAGCATATGGACAAAAAGTAAAGAATCTCTCAAATTATACGTACACAATTGTAGGAGATGGGGAGTTAAATGAAGGACAGTGTTGGGAAGCTATCCAATTTGCTGCGCATCAACAGTTAGATAATCTTATTGTTTTTGTAGATGATAATAAGAAACAATTAGATGGACGAACTTGTGAGATTTGTCAAACTTTTGACTTTGTTGAGAAATTCAAAGCGTTCGGTTTTGAAGCAATACGCGTTGACGGTAGAGATATCCAGAGTATTTACGATGGAATTCTTCAAATGCAACAATCAACATCAACAGCACCTAAATGTATAGTGTTAGACACTGTAAAAGGACAAGGAGTACCTGAGATAGAGGAATTTGAGTCGAATCATCACATAAGGCCAACTTCAGAGCAACGGGACATTCTTGAAAATGCAGTGAAACAACTTAAGGAAGAATTGGAGGGTATTCATAATGAGAGAAGCTAAAGAGTTAAGATTAGTCTATCGAGATTTCTTATTAGAAGCGAATAGTGAATACCCGGAATTAGTCGCGTTAGAGGCAGATTTATCGAGTTCAATGTCGACCAATAAATTAGGAGAGGTCTTTGGAAAAAGATATATAAATGTTGGTATTATGGAAGCCGAAATGATAGGAGTTGCGGCAGGATTATCCATTCTTGGCTTTAAGCCATATTTACATACCTTCGGACCATTTGCGACGCGAAGAGTATTTGATCAGGTATTTCTTTCCTTAGGATATTCTCAATTAAGTGCAACAATTATAGGCTCAGATGCTGGAGTTACTGCTGAGATGAATGGTGGGACACATATGCCATTTGAGGAACTTGGCTTAATGAGATTGATACCTAACATCACAATTTTTGAGGCTTCTGATGATATACAGTTTGAAGCGGTATTGAAGCAAACGTTGGAAATTGAAGGGCTTAAATATATTCGAACAATTCGAAAAGCACCTGAGGTAGTATATGAAGGCGGAGAAGATTTCTCAAAAGGATTCATTGAATTAAAGACAGGAAGAGATTTAACTATTTTTGCTTCTGGGATTATGGTTGCACCATGTTTAAGAGTGGCTAGAGAACTTGAAGCAACTGGGGTGAGTGTAGCGGTAGTTGACTTGTTTAGAATTAAACCTCTTCCAGACGAAATCAATACGATATACTCTGGAACTCCAATTTTGACAGTTGAAAACCATAATGAAATTGGTGGGATTGGAAGTGCACTCTGTGAGTTATTTGCAACGGATAATACAACAGATGTTCATCGCCTTGGAGTTCACGAAAAATTTGGACAAGTAGGAAAAGTACCGTATCTTCTCGCTCAGTATGGGATAGATGAGAAGAGTATAAAAGAAAAAATTCTTTCCATTATTGAAAAATAAGTAGACTTGTGAGTACAAAATTATCATATATGATAATTACCATATATGATAATTTTTAACAGCAGCTACATTTAGCTACTCTGACTCTTGTTGGAGTAGCCTTTTTATTTCCGCTAAAAGACGGTATAATAGACGTGATAAACTCTGGAGGAACAGAAATGAAGAAAAACGAATTTTATACAGTAACAATTGAAGATTTAACGCATGAAGGACTGGGGGTCGGGAAGGTCGATGGCTTCCCGCTATTTATCGAAAATAGTATCCCGGGAGAAGTTGTTCGTGTGAAGACGATGAAGATTGGAAAAAGCTATGGCTACGCGCGTGTGGAGGAGTGGCTGGAAGTGAGCCCGAATCGCGTGGAGGTCAAAGATGCTCTTGGAACACGTGTAGGAACAATGCCCTTACAACATATGACGTATGAGAGCCAGCTGGCCTTCAAGCAGCAACAAGTGAAAAATGTGATGACGAAAATCGCGAAGATGCCGGAATTAGAAGTGCGTCCAACGCTTGGAATGGAGAGTCCGCTGGGCTACCGAAACAAGGCGCAAATTCCAGTACGTATGGTAAACGGTCAGTTAACGACAGGTTTCTTCAAGAAGAACTCGCATGACTTAATTCCGATTGAAGACTTCCATATTCAAGACCCTGAAATCGACCGCTTGATTGTGGCGGTGCGAGATATTTTAAGAGAGTATTCAGTGGTGGCGTATGATGAGGCGAATCATACTGGTGACTTGAAGCATATTATCGTGCGACGCGGCTTGCGTACGAAGCAAGTGATGATTATTTCGTGACGAGAACAAAGGTGTTGTCACAAGCTGAGGCGATTGTCAGAGATATTACAGCGGCGCATCCGGAAGTGGTGTCTATCGTACAAAACATCCAACCGAAGCCAACGAACGTCATCATGGGACGTGAGACAAAGGTGTTGTTCGGGGAAGATGTGTACGAAGAGAAGTTGTTCGAATTCACGTTCAAGATTAGCGCGCGTTCGTTCTTCCAAGTCAATACCGTGCAAACCGAAGTACTCTATCAGCAAGCCATCGACGCTGCGGACTTGAAGGGCGGCGAGACAGTTGTGGATGCGTATTGCGGAATCGGGACGATGAGCTTGGCCTTTGCCCGCGATGCCAAGAAAGTCTATGCCATGGAAATCGTGGATGATGCGATTGTGATGGCCAAGGAAAATGCGAAACTGAATGGTGTGACGAATGTGCACTTTGAAACGGGTGCGGCCGAGAAAATTATGCCACGCTGGAAGGAAGAAGGCATCCAGCCAGATGTGATTGTCGTGGATCCACCGCGTAAAGGGCTCGACCTTGCGTTTATTGAAGCGGCGTGTGCAACGGGACCTGAGCGTCTCGTGTACGTAAGCTGTAACCCAGCAACACTTGCTCGCGACCTTGTCCACTTCAAGGAACGCGGGTACGAGGCGCAGTACGTGCAACCCGTGGATATGTTCCCAATGACCGCGCATGTTGAGGCGGTATCACTGCTTGTACGAGCTGAGGCATCAGTGAAGTAGAAGCAGATGTTGTGGTTATTTCGAGATGGGAAAGTAGAGAATATAACCGTATGCATGATAGGCTTTTATCATAGATATGGGCTATGTAATGCACGGCTCATATAATTGAGCATTAAAAGCTGATAATAATGAAGAAACCATAGCCACTGGACTTGATTATGAACTTGTCGCAAAGTTCGCTCAAGAGTTTATGGAATTATATGATGAGATTTATTTTAAACAATGACAAATTAGTGTTGTGGGGGACAATAATGCTGGAAAAAACACTAGAAACTTCATCAGGAGTGATTCATTATTGGATAAATGAAATTAATAAACAATCAAGAATCGCTCTTATATTTTTACCTGGCCTTACTGCTGATCATAGACTGTTTGACAAACAGATAGAATATTTTAAGGATAAGTTCAGAGTATTGGTGTGGGACGCACCTGGGCATGCTTCGTCATATCCTTTTGACCTTGATTTTGATTTGTTTGATGAAGCAAAATGGCTGAATGAAATATTAATCAATGAAGGAATTGATCAACCAATCTTAATTGGACAATCAATGGGAGGTTATCTAGGGCAGGTTTATGCAGAACTATATTCTGAAAAACTAAATGGTATTGTTACAATTGATTCACCTCCTCTTCAAAGGCGGTATTATACCGTAATAGAATTATGGTTATTAAAAAGGGTAGAAGCAATATATAGATTTTATCCATGGAAAACACTTTTGAGACAGGGTACGAAAGGCGTATCAACAACTGAATACGGAAGAAAATTAATGTTAGATATGATGATGGTTTACGATGGAAACCAGAAAAGATATTCTCATCTAGTAGGACATGGATATAAAATCTTAGCAAAAGCAGTAGAAAAAAATCTGGCTTATGAAATAAAATCTCCACATATGGTGATATGCGGTAAAGAAGATCGAGCAGGTTCTTGTATCCGATATTTGAAATCATATGAGAAAATATCGGGAAAGCCTGTTGAGTGGATTGATAATGCTGGGCATAATTCCAACACAGATAGACCAGATGTTGTAAATAAATTGATTCATGAATTTATGAAAAAGTGTGCCAAATAAATCCTAATTTCTCGAGATCAACCTTTTTAACGATAACCTCATATTATTGTTAAAAAGTATGTGGATATGTTCTCTATGACTGAGGCTGTTGAGGCGGTATCACTGCTTGTACGAGCTGAGTCATCAGTGAAGTAAAAAAATTGAGTATATTGATATTTCCAGCACCAGATGGAGGAAAAAAACAATGCATCATATTGAGATTTATGTAAGTAATTTAGATAAAAACCAAGGAATTCTATTCGTGGATATTTAGCATTTTAGGTTTTGAGTTGTTTCAAGAATGGAAAGATGGATTTTTCCTATAAAAAAAGGACGAATTTTTATATTGTTTTTTTGTACAGACAAAAGAAAAAGTATCTTAATAACGGATATAATAGATGTAATATCGGCTTGAATCACCTTGCTTTTTCGTTGTCAAACTAAGGATAAAAATCGATCAAATTAGGAAGAATCTTATTCAGAGAAATATAGTTTTGCTTTTATGATGATAAATATCCATATGCTGGTGGTGCTGAACATTATGCAATCTATTTTTGAAGATCCAGATAGGATTAAAATAGAAATTTGCTTGGATTAACTTGAAAATTTTCAGTAATGATGAGAAATGGTTAATTTCAGTTTGTAGCTATGTGTCCAGATACAGAAAGGTTCACATGGCATACTTAAGGTTCACTTATTTTATGTTGAGAGGATATCACTACTTGTACATTCTTAGACAGGAGAATAAATAATGGAGATTTTGGAAATTAATCCTATTTCGGTTAAAAAAAGAATAACTGAACTACTATTTGATTATCTGTTAATCATAACTTACTTGGGTATTCTTTTTCTTTGCGCTATAACTTATTACTACATTGTTTTTAATGGTGTACCAATTCAAACAGAATTTCAGGCACAGACTCTTACATTTTTTATCAGTGTTCTGCCAATCATGCTTTATTTCACATTTTCGGATTATGCAAAAAATGGAAGTTTTGGGAAATCAAAAGCAGGGCTTCGTCTGGTCTATCAGAAAAAAACAATTCAGGCCAGCTTTATTAGAAATCTCATCAAATTTTTACCTTCGCAATTAGGACATATGGGAACTATTCATGGAGTCTATAGTGATTTTGATCTAATCTCCATTATCCTCTCGTCTTTAGCAACCTTACTTGCACTGTTGTTACTGGCGATGGCAATTTTTAGGAAAGATAAAAGGCATCTAGGAGATTTGCTAGCTCATACACAGGTCCAGCTAGAGGGTGCCAATAAGTGATTCAACTTAGCAGTTAAAAAAACGAAGCTACGAGGAACAGTACGTGCAACCCGTGGATATGTTCCCGATGACTGCGCATGTGGAGTGTGTAAGTTTGTTAGTGAAATGTGAATAATCGTTCAAAAATCAGAAGGACTAGAGATGTATATGTTGGAATTATATCAAAATCCTTCTTATAAAGATCTAGTGGCATTTGGGTCCTTAAAAGAAGGAAAAGAATTCGTATCCAAAATAACTGGATATACTCTAGAAAACGAAGATGATTTTGTTCAAGGTAATAAAGTAGAAATAACGAACATTTAGATGAAAGGATTAGAGTAAACATGAGTCTCTTATTTGAAGAATTTAAAACCATTTGTTTCCATTTAAATCGAGTCGGAATTACACCGACACTGATGGGTTCTTTGGGATTGGAGTTTAGAACGAAAGAAAATTGGGGGCCGTCTGACATTGACATTCATGTGCCTGGTGACCCTAGAGGTTGGGAAGCACCTGATCATCTCAGAATTTATGACTGGGACAAGATAATGAAAGTGATGAAAGACTTAGGCTACGTCTTAATAGATATTCATGAGCATGAATTCCAAAGGATAGAGTGAGTGTTGAATTTGGAAGTATCGATACCTTATCTGATTTTGCAGGAGTTTCGGAATCGGATATAGAGCTTATTCAGATTGAAGGCATCACTTTTCGTCTTCCAAGTCTGGAGCAGTATCTAAGTATTTACAAAGCTTCTTCTCAAGACTCCTATCGAAATAATCACAATAACAATAAGGATTTTAAAAAGATCGAGTGGCTGGAAAGACATTTGTAAATTATCATATGAAAAGTAGTGAGTTGTAAGACTGGTTGCTTTTTTATTGGTTATTTAATTTATACTATATTGGCGAGTAATAGAATTAGTAAAGAAAAGGAATTTAAATTATAGAATGGATGTCGTTTCTTTTGGAAGTGGTGATAATCTTTCCATTCTGCAGTATCATTTTAAAATGATTTTCATTGCCTTTTGTTTATTAGTATAAAAGCAGAATATTACCACATATCGAGTGTGTGGCACTGCTTGTGCGAGCTGAGGTATCAGCGAAGTAGATATTCGGTCCATGCAATGTACACCCAAGAAAACGAGCAAGTTGAAATGTGATTGATTGCGTGCTACTTCAAACGGAATGCGCAACATATTGGGCTGATATAAGTATTCAAATGGTGTAGACAAATGCAAATTTTGGAGGTGTTTTTGTGTCAACAATTAAAATTGAAAACCTCACTTTTTCATATTATGGCTATGTCAAACCTGTATTTGAAAATGTATCATTTTCATTTGATACGAACTGGAAAACAGGGCTGATAGGAAGAAATGGAATTGGAAAATCAACACTATTTAAGCTACTGCTAAACCAAGAAGTATATAAAGGAAAAATCAGCAAAAGTGTTGACTTTATTAAATTTCCACCTAATTTAAGTGATACTTCAAAATTGGTGATTGAGTTATATAAAGAACTAATTTCAGATGAGGAAGAATGGAAATTATTTAGAGAACTTAATTTGCTAAATGTAGATGAGAGTCTTGTTTACAGAAAGTTTGAAACGCTTTCCAAAGGAGAACAAACAAAAAAATCCTCTTAGCTATTTTTGTTTACAAGAGAAGATGGTTTTTTTACTTATAGATGAACCAACAAACCATTTAGATATGGACGGAAGAAAAAATTGTCAGTGAATATCTGAAAAAAATAAAAAAAGGTTTTTTTGCTTATATGGCACTGACCCCCGTAAATGAGAATTAAATAAAAAAACACCTCCAAGTTGGATTTGGTACAATATTATCAAATGCACATGGAGGTGTCTTTTATAGTTAAAAAAACGTGTAGCCTATTCTGTCGATACAAAGAATAAAGCCGTAGAAATGAAATTACAGGGATATACTACAAAAACAAGTAATGCAGGAGTTAAACATAAAAAAATGAAACTCAAGTAGAAACATGGTTTTAGATGGTATAAAAAAATGGTGAAACTCATCGTTTCCACCAACAGGTGGGAAAAACAATATTCTTACGAAAAAAAGGGATGGCTGAACTTTCAGAAATCGATCAATTAAAATTAGAATTAAAAAAAGAAAAGAAGTTGAATTAGAAATATTAAAAAAATACAAGGAATTGGAAAGGAAGTGTCGCCTCAAATAGTTGTAAAGTTAGTGGAAGAATTGAAAGATAAATATGCGGTACATTTAATTTGTTCTTGTCTTAATGTACCTACATCTACTTACTACCGATGGAAAAAGAAAGACTTTTCTCCATCAGTTATTGAGGAAACTATTGGTAAAATTTGTAAGAAAAACAAATTTATTTATGGATACAGAAAGATTAAGTATTTGATTCAGAAGGAATTAAATCAGATTGTTAATCATAAGGTTGTACAGCGGATTATGCAGAAAAATGGTTGGAATTGTGCAGTGAAGCCGAAAAAAGCTATCAAAATAGGTAAACCTTTCTCAATTACTGGCAATACTCTGAATAGAAATTTTTCAGCGGATAAACCTATGCAAAAATTGACTACTGATATCACATATTTGCCTTTTGGTCCTAAACGATTATATTTATCTTCCATTATGGATTTACATAATGGAGAAATCATTGCTTATACAATTTCCTCAAAACAGGATACTAAGTTTGTATTGGATACATTAAATCAAATTGATTTACCTAAGGATGTTCTACTACATAGTGATCAAGGCAGCGTTTATACTTCTGCTGAATACTACAATTTATGTAAAGAAAAAGGCATTATCCGCAGTATGTCCCGTAAGGGGACTCCCGCAGATAATGCACCCATCGAAAGCTTCCATTCTTCGCTAAAGTGCGAAGCTTTCTACATAAAAGATGAAGTAATAACTTCATCTTCTATTGTAATTCAAATTGTAGAAAATTACATCAAATATTATAATGAAAAAAGAATCCAACAAAAATTGGACTACCTGTCTCCGGTTGAATACCGGAGACGGTAGCCCTAGAGTGTTTTTATTAAATTCTCACTTTTTTTGGGGTCAGTCCC
>BNJT01000649.1_pt1 | contig 74975 bp, 98 predicted proteins | sample 8540491 | NCBI WGS metagenome assembly BNJT01 (sample SAMD00202455, study PRJDB9452) | human saliva metagenome | host: Homo sapiens | reverse complement strand
TACGCATTACATAAGTCGTGGTTGAGATAGTAATCAGATGGCCCTGACCATTTCTATGGTAAGGCTCGTCCTCGTCAGTTATGATATTCTTTGAGGCGCGGGCAGCTCACCGATAGTGCCCACCGCGTTCATATTAGTATGCCTGAAGCCTAATACAAAATATCGTTACCGCGTTTTCACACAGGAAGTTGCTGAGTGGCGTTATGATGATTGGGTGACATTTGGTAAGACAGCTTGTACTGATGTATGGCGTGGAAAACCTCATGAGTTTACAACCTTCCCTGCACAATCACGTGAAATAACTTTCATAGTACTAAATAGATATCCAAATTTTATGAAGGATTTTATGTAAGAATATCGACTTCAAAAACTTGATTTTGTGCTGCTTAATGGCGATATACAAATCGTTTGAGAAGTCAGCAACACATGATGGAGGCTTATCTGATACTGCGTGAGCACGTTTGCTACTCATACCCTTTATTCTTCAATCGTGGAAAATCATGAACTTCGTGGTCAGTTTGCTGATTATCTCTATCGTTATTTCCCGACTAATTCAGGTAAATACTATCGTCTACAACATGTAGCAGGTGTTGATTTCTTGTTCATAGACTCTGGAGAGGATAAGCCTGATGAGGATATAGAAATAGTGGCATTGTGGATTACGATCAATATCGTGTTGAGCAGGCCTCGTTGGTTGCGTCAACTTCGAGAGGAGAAGAAAGTGGGTAAATACCCATTGGTTGTGTTTTCGCACATGCCACCAACACTTGAGAACTGGCACTCATCTCATATCACATGCAGGAAACATTGACACCAGAACTTAATAAGATGAATGTGTCTGTTATAGCTTCTGGCATCTTCATGCCTTTGGCTATCAGAAACCAAATGAGATAATAAACTTCCCTAACTTGTCTAATAGTAATAACACCTATTTGTTAAGTCGTATTGCAAACGGCAAGATGGAGGTGGATTATGTGGGACTTACTGATATGATAAGAAGCATTTCATCGTTCCTAATGAAATAACTTTTTCTTTTAGGTTAAATATAGGTTTTATGTGGATTACAGATTTGATAATATTTTATTATCATTTTGTAATCCACTTTTTATTCATATATCAAAATCGAGTGTCGTCTTTTGTAAATAATAATTGATATTACCAAATCTATAAAAAGACTTATCTTTGTCCTTCAGATATTGTATAGAATAGAATTGTAAAATGATAGATAAAACGAAACTGATGCTTGTTCTGTTGGTAGTGATTGTGACGGTCATTACTTGTATTCACCCGATTTATCCGAATGAACAAACGCTGCAGCATATCGGTACTGTGCTTGTTGCTGATACCGCTGACGATGGATGTCTTTAGGAAACAACCCCAATGTCGGCGTTTATAGGTATTGTTGGTTTTACGCCGCTTCATGTTATTGGAGCACGTTACATTTATTCTTACGTTCCTTATAAGGAGGGGCAGTATCGTTAGGTTTGGGTTGAAAAAGGTTCTTTCCATGACCCACGTAATCACTATCATCGGTTAGTACATTTTTTTCTTTTGGTGCGTTGATGTTCCCTTACTTCGTCTATCTTTGTCGGAAATGGGTAAAACAGCAATCGTTTGTAGCTGTTGTGATGGCATGGATGATGATTCAAACGGGTAGTTTAATTTACGAACTGTTTGAATGGTTACTGACGATAGTCATGACTGCAGAGGAAGCTGACTATTATAATGGCCAGCAAGGTGACATGTGGGATGCGCAGAAGGATATGGCTTTGGCACTGTTGGGTCTACTGGAATGTTCTTAGTATATGCGGTTCGTAGCCTTATTAGAAGGGGCAACTAGGACAAACTGAGATAAAAGGTTACATCGCTGCATAGGCTTGTGGGCATAAAATAAAAATAGATTTTACGCCTTGAATTAATTAGAAAGCATTGCAGTGCAACTACAGATAATTATTACTTCGGAATTATTTTCACGACAAGAAGAATTTATTTTCATGAAAAGAAATATTTATGTTCATGAAGAAAAATAATTTTTTCATGAAAATAATTTGAGAAAGGATAATTTGATGGTGAAAAGAGGGGGACGCCTTTTGAATATTGATAGTTCTGAGAAGTTGAAAAAGAGCCTAAGATAGTTTGAAAAGAGGGTGATGTGTTTTGCTTAGTTCGGCTTGGGAAGGAATGTAAAAAGGTGCAAATTGTCACTTGTGGATAGCATTTAGATATAAATTATGTGTATTTTCTTGGCAAATCAACCTTTTTTGCTTACCTTTACACCAAATTTGAATAACGAACATTATGAGTTACAACTTATTAAAAGGTAAAAGAGGTATTATTTTTGGAGCCCTCAACGAGATGTCAATCGCATGGAAAGTTGCTGAAAGAGCAGTTGAGGAAGGTGCAACAATCACTTTGTCAAATACTCCTATCGCAGTAAGAATGGGTACAGTAAATGCACTGTCAGAGAAGTTAAACTGCGAGGTTATTCCTGCTGACGCAACAAACGTTGAGGACTTGGAGAACGTATTCAAGCGCTCAATGGAGGTTTTGGGTGGTAAGATCGACTTTGTTCTGCACTCTATCGGTATGTCACCAAACGTGCGTAAGCACCGCATATACGATGACTTGGACTATAAGATGCTTGATAGTACACTCGATATCTCAGCTGTTTCATTCCACAAGATGATTCAGAGTGCTAAGAAACTTGATGCTATCAACGACTATGGTTCAATCCTTGCACTCTCTTACGTAGCTGCTCAGCGTACCTTCTACGGTTACAATGATATGGCTGATGCTAAGGCATTGTTGGAGAGTATCGGTCGTAGCTTCGGTTATATTTATGGTCGTGAGAAGCACGTACGTATCAATACTATTTCTCAGTCACCTACAATGACAACTGCTGGTTCAGGTGTGAAGGGTATGGATAAACCTTCGACTTTGTCGATCGTATGTCTCCATTGGGCAAACGCAAGTGCTGATGAGTGTGCTGACTATTGTATCGTAATGTTCTCTGACCTCACCCGTAAGGTGACAATGCAGAACCTTTACCACGATGGTGGTTTCTCAAATGTAGGTATGAGTCTTCGCGCTATGGCTACATACGAGAAGGGTCTCGATGAGTATAAGGACGAGAACTATATATTATCTACGGATAAAAAGCCTCCCCCAGAAGCTTCAACCCCTCCGAAAGGAGGGAGGCAAATAAAAAGGTGGTAGGATAAAGGATTATCTTTATTATGATAGTTTTCCACTACTATTGAATATAAAATCCTCTTATGATTACGATGAGGAAGGTTCTTAGGGAAATAATTAAAAAGCTCCAGTAAGTGAAAACTTATTGGAGCTTTTTATTTCATCGTTATTCTCGAAATAGCTTATTGTACCAAATCTTAGCTAATGATCTCCCCTTCGAGGGGTCGGGTGGGGCTTCAGTTTCCTTCCAAAGTCGGCAGGAATCTCACCCCACTGCTTTGTTTCCCACTTTATAATAGGGCGTCGTAACCTCATGCGTTTGGAGCCAATGTTCCAGCGCGAGCGATGACTTGATGGAGTTCTTCAGTTTCTGCATTGCGGACAAAAGTAGTCTTACAACGTTTTTTATTCACCCATAAGATAGCATTATAAGAGTCGCTATAAATAACCTTATCCTTGATACCTTGCTTCTCCATCAGTGCCAAAGCATGAACAATAGCGAGGAACTCACCAATGTTGTTCGGTCTCATTACTCGGACCAAAAATGGAAGACTCTTGCACCAGTTTGTAGGTCAACACATTGATACTCCATAGGTCCAGTGATTGCCAGAACAAGCAGCGTCAATAGCTCAAGAGGGCATAGCACTCGAGTGGCACTAGAATACTACAGACGTTACTATTGGTAGGAGGGTTTACAAGTTCTTCATTGGATTTGCTATTTGATGCTGTTGTCTTGTATTGTTCTTTGACTCCAAAGCCATTATAGTCTGCTTAATCTTATTTATTGCTTCCTACAAATGGATATTTTCTCTTTGTTATAGGTAAACCAAAAAAGAGATATAGACTAATATACTTTTGTATATTAAGTTTTCAGCAAGGTGTATTAATCTATACCCCATTAGGTCTCCCCTCCTTTGGAGGGGTTGGGGGAGGTGGGGCTTTACATCCTCTCTGGCACCTCAATACCGAGTAATGCCATACCATTCTTGATGACCTTAGCCACATTCTTGGCAATCATCAGACGGGTAATCTTCTCTGCTTCGGTGTCAGCGTTGAGGATGCTGTAGTCATGATAGAACTGGTTGAACTCCTTAGTCAGCTCATAGCAGTAGTTTGCATACCACTTGGGCTATAGTCGATACCAGCCTGTGCAACTGCAGCACCGAAGTCATTGAGCTTCTGGATGAGTGCACTCCTTCTCGTTAAGCGGAGCATCGTCGTTAAGTGATGCTGGCAAGGTGATATTCTGCGCCTCAGCTTTACGGAGAATACTACGGATACGTGCGTAAGTGTACTGGATGAATGGTCCTGTATTACCATTAAAGTCGATAGACTCCTCTGGGTTAAAGAGCATATTCTTGCGCGCATCAACTTTAAGGATGAAGTACTTCAGTGCACCCATACCCACGATACGTGCAATCTCGTTCTTTTCTTCCTCAGTGATACCTTCCAACTTGTTCACCTTATCCTCGCTAAGACTCTTGCGTTCTCAATCATTGATGCAACAAGCATCGTCTGCATCGACAACTCGCTCCCTCACGACTCTTCATCTTACCGCTTGGCAATTCAACCATACCATAAGTGAGAAGTGCACAAAGGTCTTTACTCCCACTTGAAGCCTAAACCAATCCAAGAGGATAGAGAGAACTTGAAGTGGTAGTTCTGCTCGTTACCAACGACATAAAATCATCTTGTCGATAGGGTAGTCGTTGAAACGCATCTCTGCTGTACCAATATCTTAGTCATATAAACCGATGTGCCGTCCTTTGCGCAACAAGAGTTTCCGATCTCAAGCCTTCATCGGTGAGGTCAGCCCATACAGAGTTGTCTTCCTTGCGGATAAAGAGACCTTTGCAAGACCCTCTTCCACCTTCTTCTTTCTACCAACGAAGATAAGTGTTTGATCTGCAGTAAATCTATCGAATCCAACGCCCATAGCCTTGTAAGTCCTCGTCGAAACCAGCATATACCCAGTTGTTCATCTTCCCACAAAGCACGAATCTCTGGGTCGTTAGCTTTCCCACTTCACGAGCATGTCGTGTGCCTCCTTAATCAACGGAGCCTCATGTTCAGCCTTTTCTTTTGCTCTTCAGCTGTCATACCCTCTTTCTCATACGCTCCTGCAGTTGTTTGCACCTCTTTTGTAGTGCTTGTCGAAGAGTACGTAGAAATCACCAATCAAGTGGTCGCCCTTCTGCCAGCCTGTTTCTGTGTGATACCATTGCCCCAATTTCAGCCAAGCCAACATAGACTTACAGATGTGGATGCCACTACTATTAACGATATTTGTTCTACCACCTTGTTACCAGTTAGCCTCCATAATCTGTGCTAACGACCAACCGAGGAGGCTTGTTACGTACGTGACCAAGGTGAAGTGGTTTATTCTGTGCTAGGTGAAGAGTATTCAATCATCACCAATGGACCTCGTCTGTCACTTGCTTCTCACCGAACTTTCGTCAGCATTGATATCATTCAGCAGTCCTGTCCATGCCGCCTGCGCACAACGAGGTTGAGAAGCCTTTACAACGTTGAAGTGCTACAGCCTTATGCTCTTTCTTCAGGTATTCACCAAACTTGTGCCGCATCTTCAGGCTTTGCGTGTTCTGCAGTGGGAAAGTGACGAGTGGGAGGTTACCCTCGAAGTCGCTGCGTGTCTTGCAGCCGAATCATCTTTTCAGGAACTCTGTTCCATACAATTATCAGCCGCAAGTGCAGCACTAGAATTTCTTCTTCTATCTTCATCTTTTGTTTCTTTTTATCTGTCTGCACAGTTACGGAAAACTCAGCCAAGACGGCAGGAGGAGGGGTTAATTCATAATTATGATTAGTTTTAATTCAGAATTCAGAATTCAGAATTCATAATTATGATTAGTTTTACTCAGAACTATAATTCAAAAATTCAGGAATCTGATTACTTAGTATAGAACCGCCGTATTTCATTATAAAGAAGGCTGATAGTCGTGGATGTTATGGTTATAGTCAGTTGTGGAAGTCCTTTCTAACGATAGATTGCAGATATAAGGATTGTCTGTAAAGTGGTGATTAGACGTCAACACCATTGGTGTTCATGCCTCAGCACATGGTGTGCAGGCAGCACCAATGGTGCCATAATGAGTACGACGTGGAGAAAGTGACTATCTCCTGATATCTCGTATAATCCTTTTATCTTCTATGCTTCTATGTCTCACTTCTGCCTTTCGCATCCTCTTCCTATCAAAGATTTTTCCTGATTTTACCTTTTCAATGGTATAATATCCACCTCTCTTTGTATAATCAATGAGTTCTGCAAAGATTTGGTTTTGTCTTAATGTCTGTTCGTTACCAGTAAGAATCAGCTGTTTGCGGGCTCTTGTGATGGCAACATTCAGTTTACGGTCGATGGGTTGGCCATCTTCGTAGAATGTGTGGCGGTGAGGAAAAGTCGAGTTGATAGCGACTTTGAAATGGTGCAGGAGTAAAGAATGATGTCACGCTGGCTACCCTGATAGCGTTCCCCACGGTATCAATACTGATTTCTTCCAATTCGGGAATACTGAGCTTCAACTCTCCTTTCTAATCATTGCAATCTGGCTGCGGTAAGGCACAATGACACCAACATACTTCTGTAGGGTCGAAGTTTATTTGCCGAGTTGTCGGTATAAACGTCTAAGTAGGTCGGTACGATACGCGCCTCTTCCGTGTTTACTTTTCTTCTGAAATATTCAGTTGTCAGCACGGCTTTGAAGGAATGAAAATCATACGATGTGCTTTCAAAACATCATCGGTCCTATCCTCACTCGTTTCGTTATAAGCCAATGTCTGCTCTAATTGGTGCGCCAATGGTACACATTCGTTGTTCGCGTGCATAAAACTTGCGATTAGCAAAGTCGGCAATGTCCGGATGCATTCGTCCTGTTTGTGCAGTGTACCAATGAAATCAGCTCTCCCTGCTGCCCGGCTCGGTTAGGATAAGGTGCTCAAAGAGGAGTTGGCACATGAGTAAAAGGTGGATTGTTTTTGAGGAAAATGGTTCTTCCGTCTTCTACAAGCGCTTCTGTCCTGTTGCACCACAGCAGGCAGCTGTTTATGGTCGCCAATCAGTATAAACCGCTTCGGATCGCACGCCTGTCTGCACTGTCGGACTCGTAAGTAAACCAATAATATTTGGCTCTAATATTTGACTCTGGCTTCATCAATGATGGCGAGGTCGAAATGTTTGATATTAAAGAGCGCAGCATTGCTGTTCATTGTAGAGGTTGTAGCTACAACGATGCGTGATCCGCTATGGTAGACTTTGATGCTGTTGAGGGTTGCGTTGTCATCTAACACTTCCTTCAATAAATGGTCACTATATTTCGGGATCACAACTGAACTCATTACCAATGCGGATATAGTCAAGTTCGTTCTCTGTCAGCATATTACAAATCTCGCTCAACAGCACGATTTGTATAAGCAAGGAGAGGATTGCCGTCTGGGTGTTGGGAGTGTTGGGTTGATGCTCGAAGGTTTGTTGTGCTTAGAATTTTCTGCTGAATAGGCTGAAGATGGGATAGATGCCCCGCCAACCGCTCACGTACAAGAAATTGCAGGGCTTGTGGGAGGTTTTGCCAGTGCCGGGAGGACCGATAAGAAGGAAATAGTCCTGTGCCTGCTTTGCTTTCAAGATGATTTCGTCATAATCGGATGGTAGCTGCGGGATAAGGTCAGCAGTCTTATCGACGCGGGCGCACGCTGTCCCAAAAGTAGCTTACGAGCGTTCTCGTTTGAAGTGATGAAAGTGAAAGACTTCGATAGCCGATGCCACCGATGATCACTACCAGCATGCTCACAGCGAAGTAATCTCCGCTGATAAGGTCAGGGTTTTGCTGTCCATCATTGAGGTGTACAAGATATGCTGATCACCATGTATCTCCTAGAAGAACCTTTAAAGAGAATACTCTGTCTTACGTCAGGAGCCTCGTTCTTCTTGGTATGCATAGAGGTAAATCATATCTCCTCGGCGAAAAGTTAGGAGGAAATCTTCACCCCTGTTGGGGGTACAGCGAGTGTAATCGTATCATAGCCGTTGAACGAGCTGCTACGCTCTTTCTCGATGATAGTCAGTCCTGTATAGATGTTTCCTGTCTCTTTTCTCCGCAAGAGGCATGTTCCATAGGTCAGCATCATCTAGCTTCCACACCTTCCTGTAGCACCCACTTTTTGACACTAATTGTTCCTTGATAACAAAGGTCATCATACGTGTGAAATAAGCACGTCTCGAGGTCGTTGAGTTGGTGAAGTGGTGCCAGTGTTTCAGTGAGTTGTGGCAAGAGGTATCTATTGTGAGTTATCGCTTTTGTTTCTCAACGTTCACTGTCTGCGGTGTGAGCAATGGCAACATCCTATCAGCCATTTTCAGCCATCCAGAACTCAGTTGCTACGGCTTGATTACGGAAGCTGATAGCTTCACGAATCAGTTTTTGCAGTGGCTCCACTTCGAGGAGTCCGTCAGGTAGGGATATTTTGAATACAAGAGTTGATGTGTGCATTCTTCGGACTGAGTTGGAAGTTATATTGCAAGATACCTAGTAGAGCAGACACCTGCACGTAGTGTTTCTCAACATGGAGTGACCCATGTGATTTTTGTATTTGCGTTCAATAAAAGTATTCTTGCCCGACTTCTGCTCAACAAGTAGTTTTAAGTCGGTTGTCATCAAAGTCGACACGACCCTGTATGCCCCAATCGTTCTGCATACAAAGGAAGGTCTCAAGAATCGCTTTCTCACTATCGAAAGTTTGGAAGATTTCATCAACAACTCTTTGATGTTCTCCACCTGTCGTTCTGCATCTTGTTTGAAAGATGCTGCATCAAAGTCGGGACAGGTCGCATAGTCCAAAGCCTTCTTTGAAGTTAGAACGGAAGGTTTCTTTAATGTCGATCCTGCAGGATGATTGATGATATCATCGAGTGCAGAACCAGCGAAGTTACCTAATACAATGTGTTTATTGCTGAGGCGGGGAGTAAGTCTGTTGATTATGAAAAAGCAACGGATGGTGTCCGTATGTTTCAAAACAACTGCATATGGTAGAGATATCTATCAGATAGTCTGGCTCAACGACGATAAGGCGTGGTACGACCTTTTTTCGTGTAACAAGACAAACCAAGAAGATTTAGCTGCATCCCTTCGCGTAGCATCGCGCGAGTAGCTGAAATCAATGTAGTCTGGTGTGTCATATAGTCCACTAACAAGAGTTCTTTCGCCACTGCCTTGATTGGTTACAGCTACCTGAATAGTACTTTCGTCCCACTCTCTTACGATACAACGAATGTAACGATAATTCGTAATCTGTATATTCTCCGTTGTGCGTCCACGTGCTGGAATTTTCCCAACAAGGAACGAAGGGATAGCTTCTTGTACAACAGCAGAAACGAAAATAGCCAAGGCACGACAGCCGTAAGCCACGTCTTCAGGGAGAATAGGAGCATTAGAGTTACTATGTCGGCGCATTTTCTGAATAGCCACAACATCCTATGGGGCGATGTTATGCTGCCTACAGAGCGACTCCACCTGCGAAGAAAGGTTGCCGAAACCATGTCGGGTATTCTTTAATCCTTCATGACAAGCAATGACAAGCGTCTCGTGCATGATGAGTGCCTGTGCTTCAGATGGTGCCGAAAGGATGTCAGCGATACGTGAGAAAAGTTCGTGTGCCATTATGATAATGTTTCCCCAGTCCTCTTAATAAAGAGGAATTGTTTTTATACTATGCGTGGGGACTAATTCGTTGGGTTATGTTTTGAGTGCGTGTTATTGCTTTTTCGTCAGTTGGTTGTGAGCGTTCTTTATTGTAAAAAGTCTGTTGTTGTGAATTATTTTCATGAAGAGAAGAATTTATTTTCATGAAAATAAATATTTCTTTTCACGATGAAAAATATTTCTTTTCATGAAAATAATTCGCAAAAATGAGTCTTTTCGCCTGCTTACTGTCCTCCTAAGCGTTCAAAGAAAGTGATAATTTCCTCCCAAGTCTTGAACTCTTCGCTACCGAAAAGTAGGCTTGTGCCGAGGAAGTCGTCGTGTTCAGTACTACTGATGAAGTAGTCTCCATAGAGAAGTTGAGGCTGGTTGGTGAAGATTGTATGGTTCCATGCTGGTGCGCTGAAGGCATCTTCTATCCATGTCTGCTGTTCAGTGATGGCTGACGGATTGTTGGTTGGTGCAGGACACACGAAGAATACGTTGTAGTTATCAAGTAAGAACTCGTAAGTTTTGTTCAAACTTGATTTCGGTTTACCGTATCCATCAGCGAGTGTGTTCTGATCAATGAGTACCGTACGACGCTCGCGCCCTTCCTGTCGGTCGTCAATCCAACGGATAACAGGCATGAGGTAATGGAAAAAACAGCTTTCTCGATGAGTCGGTGTTCACCATGAAAACGGATTGCCTGAGGGTAATGTTCGTTGAAAAGGTCGAAGGTGTGGACAACAGGGTCTGCATCACCAAAGAGTCCGAAGACGCGTTGCTGCTCTTCCTCTGTCACTTGTGAGAAACACTTTTTCAGTTATCTCTTTGTATTCCTTCACCAATGCTTTGGTTACGATAACCTCTTGTACGCCATCTTGTCGTGGATTTTTGGAACACTTGTTTGCCCATCATATTCGTCTCGCTGATGGTTGTTCCCATTTGAAAAAGCAGGATTCACGCAGATACGGTCGACACCATAAAGCATCTCAGTGTACATACCTCCCATTGAAGTACCAATAATAAGGTCGGCCTTTTCGGTATTAACAAGGTTGCGCAATAGTTCCATCGCCTCCTCAGGATGTATGGGGAGGTCGGGCGCAATGACTGTAGCTTCGGGCATATAGTCCCTCAGTATCTGTACCGTATGACTTGAACCGGCTGACATAAAGCCGTGAACGTAGATAATCTTCTTTCCTACCATGAGGTCGGGAAAGGTCTTTTTATATTGATTTTCCATTGATTCTTTTTAGGAGTTAAAGGAGTTGAAGGAGTGAAAGGGAGGGAGATAAATCTGGAGTTAAAGGAGTTAAAGGAGTGAAATGGAGTTAAGACAAATGTGTTGTGGGATGCCTTTGTATTGATCTCTCATATTAAAAGCGTTTCTAAATTTCCTCCCAGAGAATTTCTTTAAGTCCCTCTGAAAGAGTGAATAACTGAGATAATAGTGTGAGAATAGTATCCCTTTTTCCTTTTCTTGCCTCCCTCCTTCGGAGGGGTCGGGGGAGGCTTTTTATATCAGTGGCAAACTGATACCATTTATCTTCTGATAGATGTCGAGTGCATAGATATCTGTCATTCCACTGATGAAGTCGAGGACTGCCATGATACGTGTTTCAAGGCAAGGACTTTGGATGTCATACTGGCTTGAGAAGCTTCGGATAAGCTGCTGACCGTGGAAGTGTTCAGGCTCAACGGCAGCACCAATGAGAGCTTTCATCAGTGTTTCCATAATCTTATAGCCTGATAACTCAACGTCGAGGACTGCTTTTACTGCGGTAAATCCTATCCACTGAGACCCTCTGTACAGTTGTTTGTAAGCCTGTCGGGGAAGCTCAGAAATATGTTTGATGAGCGACCCTTCGAAGGTTCCATTGAGTATCTCCTCTTCGTGTTCGACAAAGACATTGACACATTCTGCCTCCAATAATCCTACGGCACAGGCACGGAAGTAAACAACTTGTTCGTTTTTGGTCGGTCACCCCTTCTTCTATGCGCTTTCAATGCTCTTTTTCTGGTTCTTTCATCGAAGAAGCCAAGGAGCAAATCAGCAGTCTCTTCAAATGAGAGGAGCTTGAGTTTGTGAGAGTCTTCGATATCCATAATCTCGTAACAGATATCGTCTGTAGCTCCATAAGATAGGTCAACGGATGACGAACATAACAGATACCAGCCTCAGAGCTATCCTTTTTGAATGATACCCAATTCATCAGCAATCTTCTTATAGGTTCTTCTTCCGTTGCAAAGAAACCGAACTTGCCGTGTTTGCTGGCATAAGTGGAACTGAAAGGGATACTTTTACGATACTCGCTAAAAGTGCTATAAGTCATAACGAATCCACCTTCTTCGGCCTAAGAAACGATGGGTCAGCAAGCGGAAAGCATTGGCATTGCCCTCAAAAATGAGTAATATCTTCCCAGAAATGTGGGCTAACTTTCTCCTTCAGCTAATCCCTGACCTTCTGTGAAGAATGCCTGCATAGCCTTTTTCGCCACTATGCCCGAAGGGAGGATTACCCATGTCGTGCATAACAAGCTGTCTGTACGATGGTTCCAATCTCTTCAAAGAGCGTACCACGCAACTCTGGGTGTATTTCGATGAGTCTTCTTGCAACGTCATCACCCTAAAGATTTTACCCAAGGAAGCCACTTTCTAAAGAATGAGTTAGGCGGTTGTGCACAAAGACACTACCCGGAAGAGGGAAGACTTGAGTCTTGTTCTGCAGTCGTCGGAACTGCGCAGAGTAAATCAATCGGTCGCCGTCACGCTTAAATTCAGAGCGATCATCGTGTCGAAGGGCGTGACGCTCTTCCCTGTCCGAGACGCTTGTTGATATGAGTTGTTGCCAGTTCATTGCGGGATTGTTGGGTGATGGGTGTTGAATGTTGGGTGTTGGGGTGTTGAATGTTGGGCTGTTGATGATTTCTATTTATTACTTGCTATGGGCTTAAAAAGCCATACACAAAAAGTGTTGTTGTTGGTTGTTGGGTGTTGAATATTGGGTGTTGATGAATTCTGTTTTATGATTTATTAGGCTTGAAAGCTACACATAAAAAGTAATTAAAATTGGCTAAAAACAAGTTTTTACTTCATAAAATGTATGAATGTGGCTTTAAATGCTTAATTTTGTACCTTATTATATGGCAATGATACAGATAAAAGTAATTAATAAAGGGCATCAGCAGCTTCCTGCTTTATGCTACTCACAGAGTGCAGGGATGGACCTCCGCGCTAATATCGATGCACCTATCGTACTGCAAACCCATGGAGAGAAGACTTATTCCAACTGGTCTTCATATTGCACTTCCAGTAGGTTTTGAAGCACAGGTGCGCCCTCGTAGCGGTCTTGCTTTTGAAGCATGGACTCGACCGTTTCAACTCTCCTGGTACGATTGATGCCGACTATCGTGGTGAAATCATGGTACTACCTATTAACTTCTCAGATGAACCTTTTACCATCAATGATGGTGAACGCATTGCGCAGATGGTCATTGCACGTCACGAACAAGCAGAGTTTGTTGAGGTAGAAGAACTCGATGAGACCGAACGTGGTGAAGGCGGATATGGCCATACGGGCGTGAAGTAAAGACAAAGAAAGAAACGATAAATGTTCAATAACGTTATATTGAAAGTCACAAAGATGCGCCGTACCCTCCTTGCTCTTGCTTTGTTGGGCGGCTCTTTGGCGATGCATGCTGATCGAGAGGATAGCCTTCAAAAGTTATAACTACTTTTTCCTTGAGGCAATACGGCAGCAAGAAATGGGCAACCTTACGGCTGCTTTTGACCTTCTGTGCCATGCACGCGACCCTCAATCCACAAGCTCCAGAGGTTTATTATCAGTTAGCTGCTTTTTATGTGGATATGAAGAAGGATGCGGTGGCACGTGAATACTTCGAGAAGGCAGCAAGTCTTGACCCCGAAAACTCAGCTTATCAAGAGAAATTAGGAAAGCTTTATGTGTCACAGAAAGACTATCCTAATGCAATAAAAGCCTTCGAACGCCTTTATGAATCCAATAAAACGCGTTCTGACGTACTGCAAATTCTCTATCAGCTCTACGGTTCCCAGAATGATTACAAGATGATGATCAAGTGCTTGGAACGTCTGGAAACACTGGAAGGAACCAACGAGCAGATTTCACTTAGTAAGATGCAACTCTACGAACAGATGGGGGAAAAGCGCAAAGAGTACGACGAGTTGAAGGCACTCGTTAATAGTCATCCGCTCGATCTCAACTATCGTGTGATGTTCGGAAACTGGCTTTTGCAGAATGGAAAGAAGAAGGAAGCCCTCCAAAAGTATCGTGATGTACTGAAAGAAGACCCTGATAACTCGCTTGCCAAGCTTTCCATGATGGATTATTATAATAATATTGAGACAAGGCTATCAGAAAACAATCCTACAGGAACTCTTGCAATCGCCAAAAAAACAGAAAAAGGAAGTGAAGTTAGAGTTACTCCGTCAGGTCATTACAAGCAGTCAGAAAGATAATACTCCAGATAGTACTGAGGTGATGAGGCTCTTCTCTGTAGCCTTAGCTGTTCCTCAAGAAGATGCTGATATCTATATGCTTAAAGCCGCATATATGACACTTCGCAAGCAACCAAAGGCTGCAATCAATCGCGTTTATGAGCAAGCTCTTGAGGTAGAAACCCGATAATTCGCGTGCAAGAATAGCATTGATACAGAATATTTGGGACACACAAGACTACGATAAGGTCATCGCTATTTGCCGACCAGCCATAGAATACAACCCAGATGAGATGGCATTCTATTACTTCCAAGGTATGGCTCAGTTCCAAAAGCACGACGGTGACGCGGCACTGGAGACCTTCCGCAAGGGAGTTGGACAGATAAAGCCAGACAGTGATCCAAGTATTGTTTCAGACTTTTACGCTATCATGGGTGATATCCTGCATGAGAAGGGTAGGAATAAAGAGGCTTTTTCAAGCTCTATGACAGCTGTTTGCAGTGGAAAGCAGACAATGTGGCTGCATTGAATAACTATGCCTATTACCTCAGTGAGGCGAATGAAAACCTCACAAAGGCAGAGCAGATGAGCTATAAGACTATTAAGGCTGAGCCAAATAATAGTACTTATCTTGACACCTACGCATGGATTCTTTTCCAGCAAAAGCGCTACGAAGAGGCAAAGATATATATCGAACAAGCGATTCGTAATGACTCTACACTGAGCAATGTAGTCAAGGAACACGCTGGTGATATCTATGCACAGACAGGCGATATAGAGAAAGCTCTTGAGTTCTGGAGGAAGGCTCTCGAAGGAAATAAGGAGAATGCGACATTGAGAAAGAAGATAGAATTAAAGAAATACATAGCAGAATGAAAAAAACTAAGATATTACTTGTAAGCATGACTGCCTTAATCTTGGCATCATGTGGTACAAAGAAAGCTGTGATCCAACAGAAACCAGTACAGGATAACAAGGTTGCACAGCAGACAGCACCTGCTACAAAGGATAGCAAGATGCAGAGTGTTGTTGTCATGCAGCGTGTTGCAGACAATGCACTTTACCAAAAGAACCTTGTTTCAAATCTTACTTTTACGCTCAATGATGGGCGTAAGGATATTACCGCATTTGCGCATTTTTGCGTATGCGTAAAGATGAGGTTATCCGCTTGCAGTTGCTGATTCCAATTCTTCGTAGTGAGGTGGGACGCATCGAGTTTGCAAAGGATTATGTCCTCTTCATCGATCGCATCCATAAGCAGTATGTAAAGGCAAGCTATGATGAGGTAGGATTCTTGCGTGATAATGGTATCAACTTCTATTCACTCCAGTCGCTTTTCTGGAATCAAGTGTTCATTCCTCGTCAGCAAAAAGGTAAGCGAAGCAGACCTCTCACGCTTGCTGTTGATGAGAGTAAAGCACAGACAGAGGGTTCTACTCTGATAAGTCTTAAAGACGGAAAAGATGGATTATAAGTGGTCAGTTAATCCTAAGAGCAATCAGATTGTCCTAACAACTCGTATTTATAATAGCAATACGCATGGTGCTTCAAAAGCTCTCATGGAGTTATGATGACTTTAAAGCGTTTGGCTCAAAAGCTCTTCCCTGCAAGTCAGATGTTGACAATCAATACACCAAAGTTCGGACAGAAGCCTGCAAAGACACTTAAGGCAAGCTTTGATCTTGAGAGCTTCAGCGATGTCAGCGATTGGGAAGTTTTTACCACACCATCTGATAAGTATACAAAAAGTAAGCGTAGAGGATATCCTCGGCAAACTAATGAACTTTTTAAAATGAAACGTCTTTCTTTATTATTCATATTGTCAATAGTGTATGCTGAGTGTTTCTGCGCAGCATTCACGTAAGCTAGGAAACAGCAAAAAAACAGCTGTGGCTCAACCGTAGAACCCCAAACCACCGTAAAAAGGTAAAGGGGTAAGAAAGCTGTAAATGCGATTAATAACAACCACGCTGTAGCACCTGCTACTCCTGTAAAAGGTCAGAAGCCAATAGTTGAGAAACTGCAAACTCAACCCCAACCGAAGGGCAAACAGCAGCAAGATAAGTTGCAACACCAGCAACAACTCAAGGGACAACAACCTCAACTCAAGGGTCAACCTGCTCAAGTGAAGGGTCAGCAAGTTGTCCGTGGTAAAGGGTGCTGTACGCAACGCTCATGTTGGTAAGAAGGGTGCAAAGGGTCCCTGCATACGTGACGACAGAGGAAATCAAAGGTTTACAACAGCAAAACTTGAAGTTGCAAAAAGAGATTTCAGAGCACGAAGAGGAAATGAAAGTAAAGCAGAAGGACGTTGACGACCGTCTGCAGAAGATTGTACGCCTTGATACTGAAATCGGTCAGCACCAAAGAACAATTGATACAATCGCCACAGATATCAAAGCGATTGATCTCGAATATCGGTATTCTGAAAGGTCAGTTAGCTTCTCTTGAGTCACAGCTTGGGTGAACGTCGTGCTCGTTTCATCCGTTCTATGCGTTACATGGCACGTCATCGTAGTATTCAAGACAAGTTGATGTTCGTCTTCTCCGCAAAGAACTTGACCCAGATGTATCGTCGTCTTCGTTTCGTACGTGAGTATGCTGCCTATCAGCGTGCGCAGGGTGAACAGCTCAAGGCAAAGCAGATGCAGGTAGATGAGAAGCATACACAGCTGAAACAGGTACGTGTCAATAAGAGTAATCTTCTATAAAGACCGCCAGGTACATGCTCAGATGGAGCGTAAGCGTGTTGAACAGCAGATTAGTGTAAAGTTCTTTGCAGAAACGACCAAAAGGTGTTGCAGGGTGTTATCGCACAGCGTCGTCAACAGCAGCAGGCATCTGAATGCACAGATTGACCGACTTATTCAGATTGAATACAAAAGGCACGTGAACGTGCTATTGCAGAAGCAAAGGCGCAGGCTGCCGCTCGTGCTGCTGCCGCTAAAGAAAGCGTGCAGAGGAATTAGCATCGAAAGAAAGCTGCTGCAGAGGCTGCTGCCTCGAGAGAATGCCCGCCGTATTGCAGAGGCGAAAGGAGCGTGAAGCAGCACAAGTGCTGCCGCTCGCAGCTGCTGCTGAGGCTGCCGAGAAGGCGCGTCAGGAAGCCGTTGCTCGTGCCATGCCGCAGCCAGAGCTGCTGCAGAAAAGGCACGTCAAGAGGCTTTTGCAGAAGGAGCGTGCTGCTGCTCGTGAGCGTGCTATTCGTAAGGCAGAAGAGCAGGAAGCTGCTGCTACGGCTGCACAAGAAAAGGCTGAGGCTCGAGCTGCTGCTGAGAAGGCTCGCGCCGACCAGATGGCGCGTGAGGCTGAAGCAAATCGTGTGGCTGCTGAACGCAAGGCTGATGCCGACCGTGAACGTGCTGCTCGTGAGGCTGAAGCTGCAAGAGCTTCTGCCGCTGAAAGCAATGATATGCTCAGTTCTGCAGACCGTGCAATAACAGGCAGCTCTGCTAATAATCGTGGTAGATCGCCAATGCCATTGTCGGGTCAGATTGTTAGCCACTTTGGTCAATACATGTGGCTGGTATGTCAAGATTCGCTTTGAACAATGATGGTACTGATATCAAGGGTGCTCCTGCAGTGCTGTTCGCAGTGTCTTTATGGGCGAGGTGAGCGGTGTCTTCATGGCAGGAGGTATGAGTGTTGTGATGATTCGTCATGGTATTTATATCACAGTTTCATGCTAACTTTGGGCTCTGCGGTGCCAGCAAGGGTCGAGGCTGGTACAGGGACAGACTATCGGAACCGTTGGTAGGAATGTATTCTCCAGTTCCAATTGCGTAAGGAGACGGCTAAGTTGAACCCTAGAGCAGTGGTTGCGTTGATAAACATGCCCTAGTCTTATAGATGTAGATAATGTGGGCTTATTGAGCTTTGAAAGTGATGATAATCGCTATCGTTTTATCGTTTTCAAACTCAAATGAAATATCGTGGTACATCTTATCTTCATAAAGAGAAACAAAAATTTCTTTCATGAAGATATCATGTAAAAGGTTGGCAGTTTGGTCAAAGATTGGTTCTGAAGAATGTCTGTTGCCGCTGATGATGAGTACTTTATCTTTAGCTATATCTTCTTAATGTAACTCCTTAGTAATCATGGGGTTGTTCTCCTTGATAACACTTAATGAAAAAGCGCATATCGTCTGTATCTTATACATAAGATTATGCTAACAGCCTTTTCTTTTTGCTTGCTGACTAATTGCTACAAATTGATAAAATGTTATTTGTATAGAGTCTTATGTTAGACTTTTGATCTTTTCTATTCAGGTATTTTCTATTGTTTCTGTTTTGTTCTATAAAATGAATATAATTGTTCTGTCTTATACTATTGTGTAAGAGGAAAAGCAAAAGCTGGAATTTGTAATTTAATATCTATTTTATTTTTGCTTTGCGGATAAATGTTTATATTTGCAGAAAATAAAGTGCAATCAGTTGTTTGAATAAAAGGTCTTTTGTAGGTCTTTTATATGTGCTGATTTGACGATGATAAATTAGAAACAATGCAGACAATCGGACATCTCTCTGTTCTTATTCATGAACAAGCAAAAATACGGTGCTAAACCAGCAATCACTTCTCCGTAACTTTGGTAGTCTGAATGGAAGATCTGTCATGGAACCAGTTTTCAATGCGCGTAAAGTGAAGTGTCAAATGCGCTCTTGAACCCTCGATTGAAGCCACAAGAAACTATCGCATGTGTTCTCACAAACACTATTTACCATCTTTATACAGAGTTTGGTGCATATGGTGGACGCAAAGATTAGTATTCCTTTTATGCGACTAGTTCTGAAGAGCAGATACAATATATGATTCAGGATGCTGAGTGAAGTTCCTTTTGTTGGAGAACAGGAGCAGCATGACAAGGCACGTCGTATGTCATCTCTGTGCCTCTCACATTAGAACGTATAATCATCGTCTTTGATTCAAGTGTACGCCTTAGTACGCATGATCCTAAACTCATTCTATTTCGAAGACTTCTAAAGTTAGGCGAGGGTTTTCCACGTGAGTCTGAGGTTGAAGACCGTGCTGTACTGAGGCTATCAAATGATGATATTTGTAATATCCTTTACACAAGTGGGAACGACTGGTGAGAGTAAGGGCGTTGTCCTGACTTATAAGATGTATCATGTGCAGCTATGGAAGGTAATATGAAGAGTGTGCCTGTAAATGAGTAAGACCGTATTATAAACTTTCTGCCATTCAGATCATATCTTTGAGTGTGGCTGAGCTTATCTGGGGCTCAGTGCGGTGCAGAGCTGATTGTAAACACTTACCCAAAGGAGATATAACAGAGTATGCGTGAGACGCATCCTACAAGTATGGCTTCTGTCCCACGTTTTTGGGAGAAGGTTTATGTAGCGGTAAAGGACCGTATGGACAACTCTAGCATTGTTCAGCGTAAGTTGTTCTATCATGCTCTGAGTATTGGAAGAAAACGTAACATATGATATTGCACGTTGTAGCGTGTTCCCTTGACTTAGAAATGGAGTATAAGTTTGTCAATAAGACAGTGTTGACTCTTTGTGCGCAAACAGTTAGGCTTAGAGAATCCACATATCTTCCCAACAGCTGGAGCATATGTGTCACCTGAGGTTGAGGGAGTTTGCACACAGCATCGGGTCTTAACATGCTTGTTGGTTATGGTCTGACGGAGAGTCTTTACCACCGTGAGCTGTGATCATGTAGGACAACCTTTATACTGTTGGTTCCGTGGGTAGACCAATCGAAGGAATTGATATAAAGATCAGCGATGAAGGGTGAGTAATGTTGAAAGGTCCCACGATTATGCACAGGGTTATCTCCGCCGTGATACTAGCTTAATTCAGAGGCATTTCTGATAAGGATGGCTACTCCATACCGGTGATGCTGGTTATTTGAAGGAGTAGTGAGTTGTTCTGTAAAAAGAGCGTATCAAGGACCTCTTTCAAGACATCAAATGGTAAATACATTGCACCGCAGATGGTGGAGGCGATGCTGTTGGCTGACAAGTTCATTGAGCAGGTATCTCGTGATTGCTGACCTAGCGTAAGTTTGTTTGCTGCGCTGATTGTTCCAGAGTTCTCTGCATCTGGAAGAATGGGGCAAAGAGAATCACATAGAGTTTAAGGACCGTGAGGAGCTATGCGAGAGATAAGCGTGTCAACGAAATGATGCGTGAGCGTATTGAAACCTTACAACAGCGTTTGGCTTCCTACGAGAAGATTAAACGTTTCACTCTTTTCCTTCCCTCACCATTTCTCAAATGGAGAGGAGAGTTAACCAATACGTTGAAGCTGAAAGCGGTCGGTTGTCAACAGCCGTTACCATGATGCCATTGAAAAATGTACGAGGAGTAGCGTTGATGAGTTGACAAGTTAATTGTTTCTGAGGGTTTCTTTGGTTTTTCTAGGATTGACTCTTTTTCCTCAGGCATCCTTGTTCTCCAAACCCCTCCCAACGATAAAAAGAAAAAGATATGATCACAGCAGATCAGCTAAAAGATATGCAAGAACGCACTGAAGCGTTGCATCGTTATCTTGATATTGACAAGAAGCGAAATAGAATTTGAGGAGGAACAACCCGCTACACAAGCGCCAGACTTTTGGGATGACCCAGCTCGTGCACAGGAAACAGATGAAGAAAGCAAAGACATTGAGAAATGGGTCAAAGACTATGACAAGGCGCGCGCGTTGGCTGATGAGGTACAGCTGGCATTCGATTTCTATAAAGATGAACTTGTTACTGAAGAGGAAGTTGATACTCGCGACATGCTAAGGTTCTTAAGGTTATCGAAGGCTTAGAACTGAAGAATATGCTACGTCAGGAGGGAAGACCCGATGGAGTGTGTGATGAAAATCAACTCTGGTGCGTGGTACGGAGAGTCAGGACTGGGCTTCTATGCGTGATGCGTATGTATATGCGTTGGGGAGAAGCACAAGGATATAAAGTTACTATCTCTGACATACAGGAAGGCGATGAGGCTGGTATTAAGAGCGTGACAATGAAGTTTGAGGGTGGAGAATATGCTTATGGCTATCTGAAGAGTGAGAATGGATGCACCAGATTGGCACTGCGTCAGTCCGTTCAATGCCTCAAGGTAAGCGTGACCAGCTGCCAGTGTCTTCGTTACGCCGTTGGTAGATGACACGACTTGAGGTCGATGTTGACCCAGCTCGTGTTAGTTGGGATACCTTCCGTCTCGAGCGGTGCCGGTGGACAGAACGTCAACAAGGTGGGAGTCAGGTACGTCTTCGTTATCAGTATGAGGATCCTGACACAGAGAGCAAGAGGAAATCTTGATTGAGAATACGGAGACGCGTGATCAGCCAAAGAACCGTGCCAAGGCTATGCAGCTCCTGAAATCGCAGTTGTATGACCGCTAGTGAAGAAGCGCATGGAAGAACAGGCTAAGATTGAAGCTGGTAAGAAGAAGATAGAGTGGGGAAGCTCAGATTCGTAGTTACGTCCCCTTTGATGACCGCCGTGAAGGATCATCGTACAAATTATCAAACATCAGACGTGGATGGTGTGATGGATGCAAGATTGATGGACTTCATCAAGGCTTACCTCGATGGAGTCCCAACGGAGGAATAAGCTCATTATTCTCCACTCTTTTAATTAATTGATAATATCTATCTTTAAAGAATATAACTATGAACGAAAAACGTAAAAATTAATCGTAAAGCAAGAGAACTCAAGCAAGAGAAACAGGCTAATCGTGTTATCGCATGGATTGCCGTGGATATTGGTTGCTTTGGGTATCCCTTACAATCATTATAGCATCAAATAGCTACTAAACTATAGTATTGATAATGGACTACTGTTGTGCTTTTTGCTGAGCAATAGTCGCTTATTATATTAACAATAGGGTCTCATGAGTGAGGATTAGAGATTGAAAGTTCTTAGTTCATAAGAAAAATGGACTGGAAAAAGCTTGCTAAGCAGCTGCAGTCACATACAGCAAGGGTATTTTGCAGCTGTTAATACTGTCTCGTGTTCGCATCAGGGACGATAAAGGATATCTTACAATCAGCCACTCTTCACGCACAGGTGGCTAATCACGTTATGAGTTCGAGAGAGATTACACTGGAGGAAGCACAGCAACTAATGCTGTTAGTGCGATCCGGGTAATTGACAAACATCGCTATCTTGTTCCTTTTTGACGGACATACTTTTTGAGATAGACGAGTTTCATGGTGATACGAAGGACTCCGTTGGCAGAGGTTGAGTTAGGAAGTGAGGATGAAGCTTTTGAAAAACCAGACTTTTATTGGCATGGAGGTGATCGGTAATCGACACTCTATAATTCACACATGCGACGAAACCCATTTGCTTTTGGCGCGATAGCATACTAGAAGAATACTGATAACTATAGGCTATTGTAGAGCCTATAGCATCTGCAAAGAAGTCGAGCCATTCACCACTTCGGTTTCCATTCGTACAGTTGACTGAAGAATTTCTACGAGACCCCCATAAGAATAGGGTAGTAACCAGACCTCAGATAATGATGAACTTGGGGCTGATGCTTTGTTGTGCGTATGTATTCACGCTTAAACTGAGTCCTAAAACTAAGTAACAAGACTATGTGTCCACTTATCAATAAACCTGACAGCGTTCTCAGTGGAGTTTCTGGAATATCTACAAAACACAAAATCCAAGTAGCTATTATAAAATACAACTCAAATGGGTGTTTAGTTAAGATATGCTCTAATTTATGTCATATTTCACTCTAATTTGATACAAAAATAGAGATCGTAAATTTGCGCATATATTCAATTCTAATTTATATGGTTGAACAGAAAAGAGCAAAGTTTGGAAGCAAGTTAGAGATGATTCTAGCCACAGCAGGTGGTGCTGTCGGTTTGGGGTAACGTCTGGCGTTTTCCTTATATGACAGGTCAGAATGGAGGTGCTGCTCATTCTTATTTATATCGGTGTATCTTATTGTTAGGCTTGCCTTTGTATGATTAGCGAGTTCATTATCGGTCGTCATGCAGCGTCAAATACGGCACGTGCTTATACAAAGTTATCCAATGGGACAGCTTGGAAGTGGGTGGGATTCTTAGGTGTGCTCACCGGTTTCCCATTACTGGTTATTATGCTGTGGTCTCTGGATGGTGTCTGCAGTATGGTGTAGCCTCTCCGTAATGGGACATCTGCATGGTACGCCAGACTATTTCAAGTCGTATTTTACAGACTTCTACCAACCTGGAAGCCTGTTCTGTGGACAGTGATGATCTTACTTTTCACGCATTATGTTATCATTCATGGCGTTAGAAATGGTATAGAGCGTGCTTTGCAAAGATAATGATGCCAGCGCTTTTTATCCTCTTTGGTAGCTATTGTCATTGCATCTTGTTTTACTTCCTGGAGCAGGTAAGGTATTGAATTTCTGTTGAAGCCCGACTTTAGTAAGGTAGACAGGCGATGTGTTCCTTGGGTGCTTTAGGTCAGTCGTTCTATTCAATGAGTATCGCAATGGGCTGTATCTGGTAATCTTTATGCATCTTATTATGTCGTCATACAAAAATTATTGAATCTCGGCTGCATAGATTGCGTTATTGATACCTGTGTTGCTATCTTGCATGGGTCTGATGATTTTCCCAGCAGCCTTCTCGGTAGGCGAGTAAGTCCTGATAGCGGTCCTCTCTTATTTTTATCACGCTGCCGAATGTCTTTGAACATACTTTGCAAGCATGCCCGTGTTAGGATATGTCATTTCTTTTGGCATTCTATTCTGTTGCTTTCGTGGCAGCGTTGACTTCGTTAATCTCTACATGAGGTGAGTACAGCTTTCTTTCAAGAGGAGTTACACATCAGTCGTCCACGTGCAGCAATGATCGTTACGGGTGGTTGCTCACTGATTGGTGCTATTTGTTCTTTTATCGTTGGGGCGAATGGAGCTCCTCAAGGTGGCAGGTGTCGATCTGTTTGATGTCTTCGACTTTGTGACAGGACAAATCTTCCTCCCTGTAGGTGGACTTCTTACCTGTCTGTTCATTGGCTGGTATGTACCTAAAAAGCTGGTGAGGATGAGTTTACGAACTGGGGAAACACACGTGGTGCCTCTTTTGAACTTATTACTTCCTCATCCGCTTTGTTTGTCCTATGGCTATACTTGCTATCTTCCTACATCAGTTGGGGAGTGTTCTCAAGTTAGCTGAATGATATCTCGCTTCTCGTCCCTCCTGAAGCTAAGGGAGGGACGTGAAACCTTCTACTGATCGATATTACTTATACCTGTTTTATTATTTACTTTCTATACTCACTATTGTCTATTAAATCTATACTCCTTATATTTCGTGTCCCTTGAAGGGTCATGAATGACCTAAACATCAAGAAACTCATGAAATCTCCAATCTTTTTCTATCTCCATAAGTCTGATAGGAAAGCACCCTTTCATGATTATTACGTTCGATTATCTGTTGTCTGGGCTTGATAATCTTTGTTGGGGAATCAAACAACGGAGACTTCCGACGTGAAAAACGATAGCAGCAAAGTCCAAGGTTCACATCTTTTTCTCCTATAAAGAGCAACTTCCTGAAGTTGTGACGCCAGAAGCGATCACACCTTTTTCCCTTTCGATCCGAAATACAGCTACTGCTGAAGAGTTGCAGAAGTTAGGACTAGCCCTTATCAAGCACGCAATATCATCAAGCATCGTTCTAAAAGGAGGAGTCTATCGTTCACCAATGGACTTTGCCTCGTCTCTATGGACTTACACGCAAGCAGTATCGGAGTTGGAACCTTATATCACAATTGGTGACGATTACGAACCAGCTTCCACGCTTGCTTCTGGCTACAATCCTCATATCGCCCAGAAGGAGGCTGATGAGCAGGCTGCGCATGCGCTTTTCATGAAGCTTATAAAGCACAAAATACGTATAAACCGAACAGAGTGGGTATGATCGTGACACCCTCCGTTATCCAGTTAAACTAAAGGTGGGGGAAATATATTAACCTCGCTATAGCTGATACAACGCACTGAAGAAGGTGCCTGGTCATATTCTGGGTGGGCTCAAAGCGATTGTCAATTATGGTAAACGTTTAGGTGGATACGTTGTTGTAGGACAACTAGCAAGAGATAGAGGGCTTCTCGCAGAAGAGCAGCTTTTGCCCTTACTTCCTGTGGGCTCAATCCACATACGGAAAAGATTTAACCTAACACTGCAACCTTCCACAACTCTCGTAAGCATCCTTATATGAATTTCTATCAGCTAAGGGCCATCTGCGACTATCGAAGACTGAAAGGAAAAACTCAACAAATCTATCCTAACTCCACCTGTTAAAGGACTTTACGCCAGAAACTATCGAACGTTTGCGTCCGTATGTAGCGGTTTTGGTGATTAAAAAGACATTCTTTGCTTTGCATTGTCTTTCATTTAGCTTACCTTTGCACTAAGAATAAAAGTAAACGCAATGGATATACAGAGATTTACAAGATTTACCAAGCGCATCCCGTCGTGACTACGGATAGTCGGAATCTGTCCTGAAGGAAGCATCTTCGTGGCATTGAAGGAGCCTCATTTGATGGTACAAGTTTGCTGAAGCAGCTTTTGGGAAAAGGGTTGTAGCTATGCAAACTGTCATTGACGAAAAGGAATATGCAAAGGTAGGCGACGAGCGTTATATTCTCGTTGAGGATGCCCTTGTTACTTATAAGGAATTGGTACGCGAGCATCGTCGTCAGTTCTCTATCCCTGTGATTGGTATTACAGGAACAAACGGAAAGACGACAAGAAGAACTTATCTCTGCCGTAATATGGCTGGAGAAGTTTAATGCACATCATAATGGAGGCGAACTATACTACGATGTAGGTGCGCCCCTGTACGTTGTTAGGTATTCGTCCAGAACATGAGATTGCAGTTATCGAGATGGGTGCTTCTCACCCTGGTGACATTGAAAAATTGGTTAGCATACGTAGAGCCAACTGTGGTTTGATTACTAATGTCGGTCGTGCACATCTTCAGGGTTTTGCAGTTTTGAGGGCGTAAAGAAGACTCAAGGGTGAGCTTTATGATTTTTAAAGCTCATGGTAGTTTACTGTTCCTCAACGAGAGCAATCCTGATTTGACGGAAATGGCAGAACAGCGAGCGTCTCTGATCGCATTACAACTTACGGACAAGATGAAATCAGTCGATGTGCAAGGCGGTTATGTTGTTAGCTGCGCTCCATGTTTGAAGTTTGAGGGCAGTCATCAAGCCTTAACATCCATCAGCCAGCACCTACTATCTACGAAGTTCAAACCCATCTCATTGGTTCATACAACTTAGATAATATGTTGGGCAGCCATAGCATATTGGTCTTCACTTTGGTGTTACGCCAGCAAATCAACTATGCTTTGAGAACTATGTGCTCATAACAACTCGTTCTCAGCTAACGGAGACTGCGCATAACAAGCTTATTGTGGATGCTTACAATGCTAATCCATCTAGTATGGCTGCTGCGATAGAGAACTTCCAACCAATGGAGGGTAGAGAATAAGATGGCGATCCTCGGTGATATGCGTGAGCTTGAGATGCGTCTGCAGAAGAACATCAGAAGGTTGTTGAATCGCATTAAAGACTAAGCGGACATTCGTAATGTGTGGCTTGTTGGAGAGGAGTTTGAGACGACAAAGACCGATTTCCGCAAGTTCCATGACATTGATGGTGAAAAGCAGAGATAGCTCTTCATCGTCCTGAGAATCATTATATCTTGATAAAAGGTAGTAATGGTATCGCTTTTGAGCTCCAGCCTTGCTCTAACAAGAAAGAAAACGGCGAGAAAGTTTGTGTTAGTTCAGAGAAAATAATTAACTTTGCACTTGCTTTTTAAGCTATCGGATGTAGCGCAGTTGGTAGCGCACTCACGTTCGGGACGTAGGGTCGCCAGTTCGACTCTGGTCATCTGATTGAAAAAGGAAGAAACCGTATGGTTTCTTCCCTTTTTGGTTTTATTGGCTAATTAGGCTTATTGACCTTATAGTCTTTAGCCTGAATTCATCATCCCCTTAGTCTCTTTCTGCAATCTTCTGGCGATAGCCATCAACTCATCCATCTTTGTTGTAGCGCAACATGGCGATGCGTGTCTTCTTAAAAATCAGGGATTCCTTTGAAGATAGGCGATGCAGCTAGATGTCGACGTGCGTGCAAGAATACGATGTTCGTCGATACGCTCCGCATTAATGCGTAGCATTCTTCAAGAATGTCAATCTTGTCATCGATAGTCAACTGCTTCTCACCTTGATTGAAGAGCCAGGACAACTCAAAGGTTGCACGACCAATCATTACCGCATCAACCGCCGTAACGGTCGAACTTCCTCGGCTGCTTCCTCAATACTTGTCACGTCACCATTGCCGATGATGGGATATGAAATACGTGGATTGTTCTTCACCTCACCAATCAATGTCCAGTCAGCTTCTGCCTGTGTACATCTGTGCGCGGGTACGTCCATGAATCGTCACACTATGAGCACTACAGTCTCGCAACTGCTCTGCAAGGTCGGTAATAACCAAGTTGTCGTTGTCCCAACCTAATCGGGTCTTCACCGACGGGTGTGTTGACAGCCTCACTACTCTCTTGTGATGTCAAGTAGCAGTGGGATGTTCTTTCACATACCAGAGCCTGCACCCTTGTTTGCCACCTTCTTTCACCGGACAACCAAAAGTTAATATCAATCACATCGGCTTTCACCTGTTCTACAATCTTAGCCGCTCAACCATTGAAGCTACATCCCTGCCATATATCTGTATTCCTACAGGACGCTCACTATCGTCAATGACTAATTTTTGAAAAGTGTCGATTTGATACTACGGATGACGGCATCAGCAGTGACACAAAATTCCGTATATACCATGGCTGCACTAAAGCGTTTGCATATCTTTGCTGAAGCCAATATCCGTTACATCTTCCATTGGAGCCAAGAATAGTGGGCGTTCCTCAAAATCTATTGTTCCTATTTTCATAGGGTGCAGTAACGAAAAGGCTTTTGAATAGTAAAGCGATAAGAGGTAAAAAGCAAAAAGAAGGGAAAGAAAAGGAGTGTTTTTCATTCTTAAACATTTTGCAGTACAATGTATGTTATGCTGTTTGCTTTATAAAGCTCATGAAGTTGATGGTTGATCAATATAAAATACACTATTTGAACTGTTATCAGAATGTTTGGTAGTCGCTTTGACTTTGATCACAGCAAGCTTCCGCTATCTTTTATAACTTTAGGAATCGATTTCTTTTTAGAGTATTACGACGTGATTATACTTTGTCTATAGAAGATACGGACAGATCTTATTAAAGTCTGTCAAAAGAATGAGGAGAAACTGCATGAGATTCACACGTACTAATATTGATTTTCAGATTGATCTTGCAAAAGTCTTTCCCACTAAAAAGACTTTGAAAAGGCTTTTACTTGACGACAACACGGAGCAAGCAGAAATGAAATGTACTAAACGAAAACAAGAGCATTCGGAAAAGCCATTGTACAAGAGTATGAATTTGATGAGAAATGTCTTGCATAAAGATGGATTTAAAAGGGCTTTGTTTTGAGGAACTACCCCAGAGGGGCAACACGTATCTTTTAATAATAGGTCAAGAAATAAAACTATCGGCATATGTGATATCGTTGTCGATCCATAGTAGATGATGGAGAGCCTTCTTTATTAACCAATACAGACGGGAGCAGTCACTTTAGCACAGTTTATCGATGCTTAAGTTCAAGAAACTCAGTAATAGCATTTTCGGAACTGAAAAGGCTGTAAAACAAATTAAGAAGAATAAAGTAATGATACAACAAGAAAGATTTGAATCACCTTGTCAATTTTGCTAGATTGATGATGCTGACTAACTTATCTTATATAAGACTTCCATTTGATACAGAAGTTTTCTAATATTGTTTGTATTCTTCAAAGATACTTTGGAATCTCAGAATAAACGATCATTTTATGACTAAAAGCCCTGGCTAGTGTATCATTTGGCTAAGCATGAGTATAAGACTGACAGCTGCCAAGTCGAAATCCAATTCATTAAAAACGATTATCTAAATTTAATTTACAGCCATCTTTGCAAAAACTCCAGTTGCAAAACATAATCTTTTATCTTTCGCAGCAGAATTTTAATGCAGTAACAGGTTTTAGATTATGAAAAAGAAACTCTTAAGAATCATTCCATGGCTGTACCCTCGCTGGAGCATGGTTAGAGAGATTTCGCAGCACTTCCAATGTGGCAGGTACTGCTTGTTTATTTGGTCCCTTTATCTGGTTATCAGGTTACGATGGCTATTAGTGGAAGTGTTGAGGGAATCATGGAGGGTCGACCTCCTTTTGATGAGAACTTCCTGATGAGTATTGCGTACTATCGGAGCATTACTCATCGGTTTCCTTCCTAATGCCGAACTCACAGTTTATCGAAGGAGTCTCGTGATGTTGTTCTTCCAATTGGGTGAACTTCTTTGAGCATTATGCGGAAGATAAGGCGCGCGACTCTATCTCCTGAGCTAATGGATATCCGTCCAGATGTAGCCAATGGAGCGAAATGGGAGTGGTAGAGAGCGTAAGTCCAGAGGAAGTAGATGATTGGTGAGATTGTGATTGTTGCCGGGAGAGAAGATACTATTAGATGGAAGGGTGCTTTTAGAGGGCAGTTCCAGCCTTTAATACCGTAGCTCTTTACGGGTAGGGAGTATGCTACGTGATGTAAGTGCAGGCATGGAAGTTATCTCTGGTTGTGTTAACCTTTCGGGTGTGTGCAAAGGTAAAGTAAGTTGGCATACTAGCGAGTCAACCGCCGCAAAGATTATCCAACTCGTTGAGGAGGCAGGCGACACGATGTCACACAGTGAGTCGTTCATCCGTCGTTTTGCACGTGTCTATACGCCCTATCGTGGTATTTGCCGCCCTTGCTTTTGGCTGTTATTCTCCATTCTTCTATGATAGTACGCACCAGCCTTTGGTGTTTGGCCCCTATCGTGCATTGACCTTCTTGGTTGTAAGTTGCCCATGTGCCTTGGTTATTTCTATTCCACTAACCTTCTTTTGCGGGCATCGGTGGGGCTTCATAAGGGAATCCTCACTAGGGTGGTAACTATATGGATGCTCTGCAAAGCTTTTCTACGGTATTTGATAAGAGGAACATTGACACGTGGAACTTTTGATGTTGAGGTTATCCATCCAGAGAAACTCTCTGAGCATGAATCGTTTTCACTTAGCAGCCCATGTTGAACGTTATTCACCCACCCAATCGCCCTTTCTCCGTAATATGGCATGGTGCGAGATGAAAAGGATAATCGTACAGTTGAAGATATACAAGAAACAGCGGACAGGGTATTATCGTCTACCATAATCAGAAAGTAGTGTTGGTGGTAGCCGCTTTGATGGCAATATTAGGTAATACAATCCCTACGCTAGTGTTGAGCCATGCGGGGCATGATAGTTCACGTTGCGATTGATGGGTGAATATGCGGGTCATATGCGCTTATTCTGAATCTAAGGCTGACGCTGTGAAGGCAATAGAGTCTGGAAGCAGTTGGGGTTAGTAAGACGTTATGCTGAGCGGCGACAAGAGGGAAGTTGTTGAGCGTTGTCGAGCAGACAAAGGTGACGGAATATTATGCGCAGAACTGCTCCTCCGACAAAGTAAAGCATGTTGAGCGTCTCATTGCAGAGACGCAGGTGAAACAATTGCCTTTGTCTCGGTGATGGAATCAATGATGCAACTAGTGTGTCGTGCTGAGTGTGGGTATTGCTATGGGTGCTTTGGGCAGTGATGCAGCCATCGAGGCAGCTGATGTCAGCCATTGATGGGACGATAAACTTTCAAAGATTGTGCACTTTCGCCATGAACTCTCATGCCGTACTATTTCATAGCGGCAGCAGAACGGCATGGTTCGCCACGGTATTAAGGTTGAAAGTCCTTCTTCTTGCCACCTTTGGAACGCAAGCATGGATCAGCTGTCTTTGCTGATGCTGGTGTGATGTGGTTCTGCAGCTCCTCAAATGCGATGCGAGCAAGGTAAGGATAGTTATTTCTCGATATATTTTTATGAAATGATTTGGCAGCATCTGTATGGCTGTAGCTAAGTGCAGATGCTATATCTCCTAAAAAGCAAGGTCGTAAAATAGGAGAGGGCTTTCACTTTTGATAGGAGATGCTTTTTCATTCTTAAACAATGCGTTGTTATCTGCGTAACTTTATGATAAAAGTCACAATTACGGAAAAAGCTAAACTAAGAAAACTTTTGGTGTAAGTTTCGCAGTAGATAGTTGATTGCCATGCAGATACGACTTGTTCTATTTTTCTTGTGGCTTTTGCTACCATTATCATCACCTCTAAGCCACAGAAAGTGCTGGTATGTGATAGCAACACACTTTCCGATACGTGATGTATTGGTCATGTGGATGGGAAGAATGACTTACATGGCAAGGAATCATTAACCTACCTGATTCATTCCAAAACAGCTACCTTTTAAAAAGAAAGGTTATGCACCAGAGAAGTTGTCTTCGGAGTGAGGTATTTCAGTGATACCGCCTTCCTTTTCCTGCAGAACATTATTTTGATGAGGTGGTGGTAATAGGCAAACAGGTTGTTGATGGGCGAATTGTTGAAGAAGATGCCAGACGAGACATCTTAGAAAAAGAAGCCAGCCCATGCTCTATGGTAGAGTTTGATGTTGGGCTTTGATGCTTGATAAACGGCTACTGGGTGAGAGATGTGCATGTAGAAGTTACGTGAAGTTTTCAAGAAAATGGATGGTTTAGAGGATAAGGAAGACCCCTATCCTCAAAGCTTATCGACAGACACAGCAGGAAACTAAAAGCTGACTCTATTCAGAAAAAGAATGAGCAAAAAGAGCTGAAGAAATAGCTCAATGTGAATATATAGCTAATTATAAGATTAATAAAAGCAATCTTTTGTATAGTTTACTTGACTTTTAGAATAGTAAATATTACTTTTGTGGTGTGATAGATATCTTTACTTGTTAATTAGTACTTTATGAAAACAGATTATCTTTTACCCCACACATCTTAGGAAGGTTGGTTGTCTATTTTTATCCCTTTGTAGTGTCATGATTATGGTTTCTTGGTTAGGTATTAATGACTGGTTTAATGATGACAGACTGAGTTTTATTACCTACACATTGAAAACTTGAGTTTTTGTTTGCTCCAGAACAAGAGGGACGTCTTCTTCTATTTTGCGCAGGAAGACATGTTTCTCAGAAATTGTTCACCGTTTGACCTTTACCTCTCTAGCATGATAGCCCATTTTTCAAAGGAAAGAGTTGAGGATGAATATGCTGAAATCTCCGTATGCGTTCATTAGTATGGGCACTGAAAAGTAAATACGATTTTCTTTTGTAATCTTCTTACGTGGTTCTGCTTTGGAATGGTTTATATCACGTTGTTAATGCTATATCACTGTAGTATATTTCTGCTGTTTCACTTCCGTTTTCTTTTTACGGAACTACATAAAAAGGAGAATAGATAATGAAGAAATAGTAGAAGAGAGCGGGCTATCAAGCGTACGACCCAAGCGCAATTAGCAGAACTTATTGGGGTATCCTGTCAGACGATTGTTGCTATCGGAAAAGCGAGAAGTATGTTCCCTCAACAGTTCTCAGTCTGAAGATTGCACGTGTATTCGATAAGCGTGTGATGATATGAACTTGAAGAAAGTGATTAAAGCCTCATATATATACTCCCTCATACTTTCAATATCATCAGTAATCATAATTATGAATTTTGAATTATGCATTATGAATTACCAAAGTAATCATAATTATGAATTCTGAATTCTGAATTTAGAATTAACAGAAATCGCCCGACTGGACAAGCTGAAGACATTCTCACATCTTGCTTCATCGGGCCCAACACATACCAAGTCAGAGAAGATTTTATTATTATATCACGCCACGGATACGGTCGTCAAAGGCTGAAAGGGCAGCCTTAGCACCTTCTCCCATAGCGATTGTAATCTGTTTGTAAGGCACCGTTGTAACGTCACCAGCATATACGCCACCCAGATTAGTGCGCTGGTTGCGTCAACGACTATCTCATTACGAGGAGTAACCCCTACTTGATCCTTTGAAAGCATCGCTGTTTGGCGACAGCCAATCTGAACAAAGACACCATCTAAGGCTATATCGCGTTCTTCGTCATTGGTGCGGTCCTTCACCTGATACCCGATAGCTTCTGACCATTACCCAAGAGAGCTGTTGTCTGTAGAAAGGAACACCTCGCATTAGGCAACTGGCTACTTTCTGCTGTAGAACCTCATCGGCACGCAGCAGCATCAGCGAACCTGCAGTACGGTCACGTGGCGGTCAGATACCAGCAGTACAATGGCAGCTTTGATACCAGGAGTTACCACCACCGATGACTGCACTGTCCTTACTCTTTTGTAGAAAGGACCATCGCAATGAGGGCAGAAATGCTCACCATGACCGATGTATTTCTCCTCATTCTGGCAGACCAAGACGGGCTAAACTTTTGCACCTGTTGCAATCACGACAGCTGGTGCGGTGAAGGTTTCACCACCACGAACAGAAACAGTCTTTCAATAGCCTCTTTCGTTGGTAGAAACCATCTTTGCGAGTTGTCGAAGCTCTATTGAATATTCATTGATATGGGTACGGAGACCGGCAGCAAGCTGTGTACCAGTCGTCTTTGGTACAGAGATAAGGTTTTCGATGCCTGTTGTGTCGTTTACCTGTCCTCCAATGCGCTCCGCAACGATAGCTACGCGCAAGCCTTTGCGGGCAGAGTAGATAGCAGAAGATGCTCCAGCAGGACCACCACCGAGTACGATAACATCATATTCACGTACTGCTTTGGCACATGCGACTTTTCATCATGGTCGGTCCCCACCTTTATCCTCCATTCCTGCAGAAGGATACCGAGATCCCCACGACCGTGTGCAATGGTTCCCATTGACGTATGAAGCAGATGGCTCCTGCAGAGCGTTCAAACGTTGTATTTCTATCCTGAGTAAAGACCCCATCAACCATCTCATTGCTAATATTTGGATTGATGAGCGCCATCACGTTGAGTGCGCCTGAACAACGTCAGGACAGTTCGTACAGGTGAGAGATACGTAAGTCTGAAGGCGGATTTCACCCTTTCAACGGACTTGATACGTGCAGCAATCGCCTGTCAGGAAGGTTCTTACCCCTGTCCGTCAGTAGTGAGGACAGCAAGGAGCAGCGAGGTAAACTCAAAGTGTCCGTTTGGTATGCCACGGAAGCTGATACCAGTCTCTTCACCATTACGAAGAATACTGAATGAGAACCGTTCTCCTCCTTTATAAAACTGGTCTTAATCTTGTCAGAAGTAGAGGCAATATCCTCGAGGAAGGAAGAGAACCTGCTGAGTTTTCGTCGTTACTATTGCGGTAATGCGCTAGTGTTATATCAGATGAGAGCGAAGCTAAAGACGCCCTTCACCTGTTCGAGTATGTTTGAATCTAACATGGGCTTGTATATTTCTCCTTATTATTGAAAAAGGTGGAGAGATAAAGTCCGAGACTTATCTCCACCATAACTTCTATGACACCTTTTTATGTCTGTTATTACATGAAATTAAGTCTTAGGAGCTTACCTACGAGGTCGATGCTTGGCTTCAATGTTTTCGCCACCCTGCTTCCACTTAGCTGGGCAAACCTCACCCTCGTGAGAAGCAACGAATAAAGCAGCTCAACCTTACGAACGAGCCTCATCAGCGTTACGACCGATGCTGTTATCCTGAATCTCAGCAATCTTAACGAGACCCTCTGGGATTTGCTGAGGAATGTACCACGGTAAGCCAAACCCTCGTCCTCTTTGATATACACTGAAGCCACGGCTCAATACGCCAGTTGGCAGCTACATAGTGTACTTAATCTTCTTGATCGTATCATGAAGCATCGTGCCATGCCTTGTGCACGAAGTGAGTATCAGTACTTACTGAGAAAACTCTTCACACCAAGACCTTGAGCTGCTCGTACTTGTCAGCCAAACTCCTCCAAACTCTGTAGGACATACGAAAGTGAAGTTAGCGATAGAAGAAGAAGAGTGCCCATTTGCCCTCGATATCCTTGCTTTGAAATCGGTCTTAAAATGTCCGTCCTGAATGCCTGAACCGAAACTCTGGTGTGTGCATTAATAATTGGTTCCATATCTTACTTAAAACTATTTATGTGATTAAATCTTTTTGTTTTGCAATGCAAAGTTAGTATTTGAAACTCGTACAACCAATAGATCTATCGTGTCATTAGGTATCTACTTGATATATTGTCGTTGATTATCAGTGAGTTGTGTGGTTTGTTGCTGGCTTCTGAACAGAGAATACGCGACGTCGATAAAGATCTATAACTAAAGATATATTATTTCATTACTACAAAGCGTCTTGTGGATCAAACGATTACAGCAAGGCTTTGTAGAGTTTCTACAAACGGCCTCGTAGAGCTCTTTCTACAAACGCTTTGTAATATCTCGTTTGTTTGGTTTATAAGGATGATCAAACAGGGTATGGCTATTTAATTATGGTGGTGGATTATGTGTGCACTAGTCATTATAAAAGTATGAAAAAGAGTAGAAAGTGCACAAACAACACGATGATAAATCTCGATTATTTTGCTCTTTTTATGCTATATTTGCTTAGTATATACATTTAGTATTTAAGAGAATGGACCCTAGCAACAATTAGAATATGTGAATGGCGCAGTCTACGGCATAAACAATTTGGCGTGACAGCAGCCGATGAATGTAATGTCACACAGCCAACGCTTAGTCTCGATGATTCAGAAGTTGCAGATGAATTGGCGCGTGAAAATATTTGATCGTAAACGTCAGCCGATACAGCTCTTGGCATCAAAGCGGGAAATGAAGCTCATAGAACAGGGCTTGAGTTACTTGCTCGTGCGCAGAAACTTTAAACAGACGATTGACGACGAGAGCGCTGCGCACTGCGGGAACATTTGTTAGGGTAGTGACTGAGCCATCGGGACCACCCACCCACCTTTATTCCTCGCCTCCTCCGTTGATGAACGAACACCCAGTGAGATGGACGCGAATTACGGAGATGAAAACTCGAAAGATATGCGCAGAGCACTTGCATCGGGGTGACATTGATGCGTGAATCTGGCACGTGTTGATGGATTAGAGGAGATGGAGTGCACCAGCCCTTTTCGTGAACAACAAATCTTTGCTTTATGTAGCTCGAGAGTTGCACCCATTGTTTCGAAAAGAGTATGATTCGTCCCTGTCTGTGGACCTGTCGGGAGAGTCTTTCTGTGGGTTGTTGGATGAAGGCATTGCTTTGTGCATCAGTTGGTTAAGTTCTGCCAACTGCAGTCAGTCCGACAAGAGTGACAAAGAGCCAGGAATCTTAGAAGTAGAGAGACCTTTATGCGTATCGCAGAGAAAGGGTAAGGTGTAACCTTTATTCCACAGCTTGCTCTTCCCACAGCTCACAATAGAAAGAGCAGCATCGCCTTGGTGCGTCCCTTTTCTGCCTCGTCCAGTGCCTTCTCGTGAGATGCTAACACTGACATCACCTAATCCTGACTAATAAGTACGTTGTTGCGTATGCCTAGAAAGGATTAAGAGTCCTTACCTGATGACTTCTGTAAGCAACCTTTAACACTTCCTTGGGAAGCATGAATAAAAGAGTAAACCTCAGCTACTTACAGTGGCTAAAGCCCATTGAACCTTGAAACAATCTTTGTGAATTCAAACAGATAGAACCTAAACTAAAACAAATTACATCTATATCGAGTGACTTCATCTTAATAGGTGTAACAACGGCTGGTAGAAATACTGCAGTATGTTCTGTTTCATTGCATTCGCCGCGCATGCCCGTGTTATAGTTGCCTCGATAACGTCGTGTGTAATTTTAGTGGATCTGGGACCTACTGGAAGTGTTTTCTGATACTTTATAGGTTTGTGCTGAAAGCCAGCATTGTTCACAATGAAGTTACGAACACAGCCATCGAGTTGTAGGGTTCTTCTGAAATTCTTCATAATAGCATTGTCTTTTTAGCTATTGATGTTCTCTCAATGAAGAAGTGGATTATATCTGGAGGTTACCGCACCGCAGAATCACGCACTGGCAGCACCAACCATCGGCCCGGGCGAATCGGGTACCCATGCACGCATGCAGCTCGTTGTCACCTTTCATACAAAGGGCATGCTGGGCGATACGGTGGCGATAGGTCGCGGGCTGGATTCATAGCGCAACCCAATAGTGCACGGAGTGACACCCGAGTGCAATAATTAACAGACAGTGTGCAGTGGATTGGTACATACAGACGAAGACCAAACTTAAAGCTCTCGGTCACTGCAGTTGCTTTGAACTGGTGACATGATGATGATGAAGACGCATCACTTAAGGCTTCGCAATCACCCTCGCTGTGAGGAAGTTCAATCCATATTGCGTGATGGCAGGAGCGGTACAGAAAGTATCAAGCTTTGCAGCACTCATTGTCAGCTGCATCGTAGTGTGGTCTTTGTAGAATATCCATACAAGGATAGCACAAGAGACCACCAGTCATTCGATCCTGCGGCATAGATTGGTACTGAAACTCCATGGGAACATACTCAGCCGCAAGCTAAGCCTGCTGATACTGCCGGGTTGAGGTGAGCACCAGTATAAGGTGACCTGCAACCAGTACACCCATACATACTGCAAAGACCCCAAGCAATGGTGATTAACAATCCATCCTGAGTTCTGACCTTTACTCTGTTCAGCGTTACACAAGCACATACACCATCTCCGAAAAGCACCAGAATCAGTGTTCCTACTAGTTCCGCGAAGAATCTGTGGCTGCGGTAGAATATTCCATAAGGATTGATTTATGGTTGTTGTTGTTTGTTAGGTCTTATTTGTTGGTTAGTGTTCCGCCCATTGCATTAGCCCAACCAGCTTCTGGAAGCTTCAATGTACCGCTTGTCGCGATAGGTTCAGCAACGTCTCTATCTGCCATTGGTTCTTAATCTCGTCGGTGTTTTCCGGTAGCCAACAGCCAAACCAGCAAGGTAGGCAGCACCTAAAGCAGTAGTCTCGGTGATACGTGGGCGAACAACCCTTTATAGTACCAAGAATGTCCGCCTGAGACCTGCGTGGGCCAAAGAGTTGTGCGTGATGCACCACCATCGACTTTAACTCAGTAAGTCGAAGCATTCATATCCTTTGCCACTGCTTGAGCAAATGCCATAAGTCCGGAAAGCAATACATCAAACGGCGGCCGCATCGAGCGAGAGGTGCGCGGCTTGTACCTAATGCCACGCGCTATGCCACATTGTACCACGAGCATACTGGTCCGCAGTAGAACTTCGCAAGACCTGTTGGCGGCTGGAAACGAAATAAACGCCACCACACTATCTGCACGGTTGAGGCCAAGTCTTCTATCTCTGATGATGAGGTGATGAGCCTAGTCCATCACGCAACCACGTGTGGCCAACAGAGCCTCCCTACGCATAGATAGAACCCTCCAAAGCGTAAACAACTTGGTCTCCAATCTTCCACACGCAATAGTGGTGAGTAGGTTGTTCTTAGACATAACAGGCTTGTTACCGGTGTTCAACATTGCAAACAGCCAGTGCCGTATGTGTTCTTGATAGAGCCTGGCTCGATACACATTTTGACCAAAAAGGGCGCCCTGTTGGTCACCCAGCAATACCGAGATAGGTACTTCATGGGCGAAGATAGTAGTCTTGGTATGACCATAAACTCTGAACTTGACTTACTGCTGGCATCATTGACATTGGAATGTCAAGTAGTTTCATAAGATCCTCATCCCATTTTTGGGTCGTGAATGTTGAAGAGCATGGTACGAGAAGCATTTGAAACGTCTGTCACATGCACCTCTCCACGTATCAATCAGCCATACTAACCATGAGTCTCATTACCGAAGCGAAGCTTGCCCATCTCCGCACGTTTGCGTGCTCCTGGTACGTTATCAAGAATCCACTTAATCTTTGTTCCGCTGAAATAAGCATCAATAATAAGACCAGTCTTCTCATGAATCTTGTCCGTCAATCCTTGTGCTTTCAGCTCATCACAGAACTCTGAAGTGCGGCGATCTTGCCATACAATGGCGTTATAGATAGGTTCTTCGGTGTCAACATCCCACACAATCGTAGTTTCGCGCTGGTTGGTATACCAATACCTGCGATGTCGGTAGATTAATATCTATGGCAGAGATAGCCTCAGCGATGACAGAAGCCTGCGAAGACCATATTTCGTTGGGGTTATGCTCTACCCCATCGTTGTGGGAAGTACTGTGTAAACTCTTTCTGTGCTACAGACTTTATGTGTCCGTTGTGGTCAAAGACGATGGCTCTTGAACTTGTTGTTCCTTGATCGAGGGCTAAGATGAATTTCTTCTCCATGCTGGTTGTAGTTTTGTTAGGTTGTAATTTTGTTTTTATTTTATCGTTGTTATCTGTAGAAACTGCCTATTCTATGCCGTTTAACTTTCTTGTTTCCTCAACATCTAAGGCTTCGGCAAGGATTGAGATAGGGTTCTTTCATCATATCCAGTTGACATTTCTATCTGCCATTTGCAGGTTTCACAGTCTGTTGTGACGTAGTCTGGGTTTACTTCTTTTTATCTGTTTGAAGACGCCAGCACCAATCTGTTGCGAGCGTTCATAGTTCTCTTTCTTGAATCCATAGGTGCCGGCAATACCGCAACATTGTGAGTCGAGCATCGTAAGTTATAGTCCTGGAATCATTTTAAAGCAGTTCTGTACTATAGATAACCCATCTTTTCCATGTGGCGGGAGCAGTATGGTAGGCAGCGTGCATCTTGAAATCCTTGCGGAAGGCAAGTTTTATATCGTCACTTTCTATCAGGCGATAGAGGAAGCGGGTGGCAAGGTGATGTTTTCTTTTACATCATCGACTTTATATCTAATAGATGTTCGTATTCGTCACCGCATCGTAAAGGTGCAAGTAGAACTGGTTTGTGAGGACAACTCGGTTTCTTTTTGCAGCTTGGCGGATGGATTTGATGTTCACTTCTCCCTGACGGCGCGCCTGACCGCTGAGTCCGTTCGCAATCAATGCCACACCACAACACTTCTCTCTCTAATCAAAATGGACACCATAACAACCGCATTCTATGATCTTTACGAGGAGTCTTTGCCCAACTGTGGGAAATTGTAGTTGACGTAACAGCCGTGGAAATAGCTTACGTGTTTCTTATAGTTGTCTTGCTGTTTTGCAGCATTGCGCTTAAACCAAGTCTCAAACTTCTGACTGCTATAGGCTGGGAAACTACGATGTTTGTCAACTCCCATCACGGTGTGGAGTACAGCCTTGACAGGTTTTCAAGCTAAGGTGGTATTCACAATTGGTGCAACGAGGTTTGCCATCGTTCCCACAAAGTCAGTATTTGCCAACATTCTGTCACGCAGAATAGAGTATGATGTGCTGTATTTGATACGTGAAAGCCTGAATGATGTCAGCAATGCGAACACCGAAGGACAGGCTACTTCGCAACGTTTACAGTTCAGACACATTTTTAACGCATCATTAAAGAAATTATTATCCTTTAGTCGGTAACGTTCCAAGTCAGGTCCTGAATGTTTCGGACCAGGATAGTTTGGCTCCACAGCAGACACTGGGCAGTAAGCCGTACAGATGGAACATAAGGCATTGTTCCAAGTTATTACCGCTGATATTCTGGTTGTATTCCTTCTGGCATGACTTTTATTTCCTTTCTGTTATTGTCTCAGCTACCCGAAGGGCAGTCAAGAGTGAAACACCTGTCTCATCAGCGAGTTTAATGTTGTTATGTCCGCTCAGAAGTGAGCCGATAACAAAGAGGTTGCTGATAGTCTTTCCGTCTTTTATTGCGTGGAAAGTCTTTATCTGTTTTGGCACCATATTCCATATAAGGTTGTAGCTTCAAATGCATCTTCCTTTGTCCATTCACTTCGAGCTTCAGCAGCATCAACGTCAAGGCTGAAGACTGGCTCGAATACATGTTGCATAATTACTTTGTGGTAGTGACTCATAAATGAACCCGAAGCAAGGATGAACTCGTCTGCATAAAAGGTCTCGTAAGGGAGGTTTTGGTGGTGATTGACCTTTGAGGCGATTGCCTTCGAAGACCCCACCATTGGCAGTATCGCCCACCAATAATGTTCCGCCCAAGCGGGTGAAGTGTTGCTTTAAAGAGTGCGTGGTACGCACTCCCGATACCGAGGGGAGGGTTGCGATGTATTCAATGGGTTTCTTTACCACTAGCTTTCAGTTCGTTGAGGCTATCGTTGTTGCTAAAACCTAAGACGGCAGGGAATAATAACACTTCTGCATCGCCACTAATGGCGTTGATGCAATCGGCAACTTTACGCAAAGCGGTTTCGTCTGACAATGCTTTAGCAATGTTGGTTGCACGCATCTCGGTAGGACTTTTTCTCACACTGACTCAGCTCGTCAGTTGTAAAACGACTTCACCTGACAAGCTTCTCCGTTCTTCTTAAGATTGGCGGCGATGAATGTTGTTGGTAAAATCTAAGAAGCCTTGGATGTTCAAGAGCTCTACGCTTTTCAGGAAGTATGTCCATTTGTTGGCTCATAACATTAACCTTCTGTTGTCAACTCATGCTGGGCGTGTTGTTCTAATGGGGAGTAAAGAGCGATAATGATTTTGTTTGCTATTGCCAGTTGTCTTCACGCCAACTTCCTTCAATAACGCCTTTGCTTTGTCCAGCAAGGGATTGAATCTTCTCAGCTCAATTTTTCATATAAGGATGCTGTTCGCCCAACGTTGCTATCGCTTCCAATGGATGTTCGACAACCTTCCCATTGTCATCATAACCCAGTAGGTCGAACGAACCAGAATTAAATGCAGACTATCCTGTCCTGTCGATACAATACAAACGCGTTTTACCTGCGCTTGCCAGTGTTATGCGCAGTGAGCCCGCTGAAGTACCACCGATTATGATAATGTCGCAGCTCATTGTTGATGTTTTTGAATGTGATAGATGGGTTGTGCGTCTTGGCGTTTTATAGATGCGTAGGTACGACTATTGAACGCTCATTGGTAAAAACTTCTTTTGCTTTCAAGTGCTTGTTATCGGTTGCTTAGCCCTAACAAACCCTGATAGATACTGGTTGTGAGCTGTGCTTCATCGAGTGTGCTGCCCCAAGCAACGGGTTTGCATACCTTTCCAACGTTCATTGATGAAGTCGTGAAGGTCGGTCAATGTCTTTTTCGGCTTCATCTCCAGCGTCACACATAACGCCAGCAGCTCGACAAGCACAAAGTTCTCCTTGGCAGGGTTCCCATACCTACTCGGGTACGGCGGCGAAGGTTGAGGAGGTCGTGCGTGCAACTTCTCCATCGCATATTTCACTTCACCGACACTTACTTCCTCGCATTCACAAACTAAGGAACGGTCTTCTATGCTTTGTGCTGGTATCTCTTGAACGCAATTGCCTTGGCGTCCTTTAGCAGCGAGATGGGCTGTTGAATACGTGTGATGTTTCGTGTCGGGATCATGTCCTTCACTTCCGGGAAGAAGGACGGATGGCTGTCTGGCAAGCAGCATCTATACCTAATTTCTTGCAGGCTAGGTTGGTTGCCTCTTCCTGCCATGAGTCGGTAGTAGGTCATCATCTTACCGCCAGTAATCGTAATAAGTCCACCACTCTCATCGTGTCTCATGATCTAAACAGACGATTCCACGACTGAGTGCTGCGTCCTGACGGGTCATTATCGGCTGCAACAAGTGGTCGGACACCTGCATAAGCACGGAGGATGCGTGTTGTCGCAAGGCTCGGAGCAAGTTTCTCTCCTTCCTTTATCAATATATCAACTTCCTCTTGGGTAATCTTCAGATTGTCTATCGTGTCATAAGGAACACGATCACTGGTAGTGCCAATGACACAAACAGCGTCATCTGGGACGAGGATGTCAGCATTGGCTGGCTTACGACAGCGATTGATAACCATGTTGTTGACACGATGACCGAAGATAAAGGGAGTGTTCCTTTCGCGGAAACATATTCACCTTTATACCAGCCAGTTTGACAACATCATGCCCCCAGATGCCAGCAGCATTGATAACGATACGACAGCGAATTTCGCTTTCTTCTCCTGTATGAGTTGTTACGGAGGCGGACGCCCTCCACGCGACCATTGCTTAAAATGAGTCCTACTACCTGCTGATAGGTTAGAATATCGGCTCCATGACGACGTGCATCAACAACGTTTGCTGTCGTAAGAAAAATGGATCGATAGCAGCATCTGGCACTCGCACAGCGCCAATCAGGTCAGGGTTGACCGATGGCTCTATGCGACGATGCTTCCTCAAGTGAAATAATACTAGCACTAATGCCTGCTTTCTGGCAGGACTCAACGAATGTTTTTGGTATTGTATGTCGTCCTCGGGAGCGTAATAGACAAGCCATCAGTGGGTTCTACGCAGTGGTGAGCAATTCGGCGGGTATCATATTCTCCTTGATACACTCTGAAGCTGACTCTGGGGTCGGTCACTGCATAGCGTGCTCCACTGTGGAGCAAGCCGTGGTGCGACCTGTGGCACCATTGCTGAAGTCATACTTCTCTGCAAAGTACGCGCAGTCCACGCATAGCACAATCGCGTGCAGTGCCTACGCCAGTAACGCCTCCACCGATGATAATCACATCGTAATCCTTGTTTATTACACTGTTCATTTTTAGGTAGTTGTAATTGGTCAAAATCTGTTGCAATGTTTCGGAACGAAATATGTGTTAAAATGCTTTTGACTATCGTTCAAAGTGTTTTGTTTCTTTTCGCAGCAAGGTATCTAATTTTGATTTGAAAGTACCAAAAACGCTTAACACTTTTTGTGTATTTATTTCGTTTAGAAAGTTAGTGTCTTTCGTTTTGTTGTTTTTATGGATGATTGTAATAAGGATTTTGGGATTCCTCCTACAAAAATTAATTAGAGGATAACAATTGTTTTTGAAGATAAGATTCTTTGTTATATTATTGTTATTTTACTATCTTTGCAAAAATAAGATTCTATATTTAATTATAGTGTTATAATCCTTTCTGATATGAAAATCAATTCTAAACACTCAGTTGAACAATATTCTAATTTTAATCTTAAAAAGATTTCTTTGGTATGAATAGCCCCAAAAAATATTGATTCCTGCAGTACTTAGCCTTTCTTTGCATTGCTAGTCTTGCATTCTTTTCATTTGTGAATCCTTCTTATGATCAAGAAGCTGCGTTGAAGATGAAGCCTATCTTCTTTGGTAGTACGCGTGTTGCTGACGAGCCTGTAAATTCTATCACGCTGATTGCACCAACAACGACTGCTGTTTGACTTCAATATCTTACCACAGAAGATGCAGTTCCAGTTTGATGACTTGCTCTGCAAATGACAATACTCACTTGATGTGAATATGTATATGATTATTCAAGTGAAGAAAGGACAGACTCCTGACTTGTTAAGGAACTATGGAGAGACTGGTTTTCGAGAACTTTATCGAGACCTTACTTCCGCAATAAGGTGCGTGAGTATGTATCCTCTTGTTCACCATTCGACTTGATGAGTAATCGTGAAGTACTTGCTAAATTTGATGACCGTATCAAGCAGTCTATGCGTCAGTATGTGAGCCTCTTTGTCACGAAAAGGCAAACTTCCCAATTGATATTCAACAGGGTAATTACCGACCGTGTGATGCCTAACAAAGGAGCAATTGGAGGAAATGAACAAGACCGCAGCAAGTATTCAAGCAAAGCAGACACAGGAGAAGCGTGCTGAGATGGAGCTTGCGCGTGCGAAGGCTGAGCGTAATAAGGCTGTGGCTGATAAGGCTTATATGACAGAGTTGAACCTTTCACCATCACAGTTTATTCAGTTGCGTGCGTGGGATGTCATCGAGAAGAAGAATGGTGCAAACATAGATGTTCTCTTCGGAGGTGGTGAAACTCCGATGTGGAATATCCGTAGATAAATGAAGTTAAGATGCAAAAGTGCGCATCTGAGGGAACATTACTGATAGAAACGAAAAGAGGTGATTGCCTTAATGGTAACCACCTCTTTGTTATTTTATAATATGTTGACTTATAGATAATCTGAAGGCTTTATAAATGTTCAAGACGTTTACAATTCTGTCTTTTCAGGCTTATTATAATCTTTCTTTATGTTTGTCCAGCTTATTTCAACTTAGCTTCAAGGTTCTTCAGCATGTCAACAGTCATTGCGTCGAGGTCATACTGAGGCTTCCAATCCCATTCAGCACGTGCGCAACTGTCGTCAAGGCTGTCTGTAGTAGCTGTCAGCAATACCCTGCTTGAGTGGGTCTACGTCGTATTCCATCTCAAACCCTGAAACTTTGTAACGCTTGATAGCATTGAAGATTTCCTCAGGGTCGAAGCTCATAGAAGCAATGCTGGAAACCATTGCGGTGAACCAAACGTGTTGGATCTAGCTTCCCATCAATGAGATAGCTGCGTGCAAACCATCAGGCATATACATCATGTCCATCAGTGTTCCTTTCTTGATGGGACATACGAACTTCCTCACCACGAACAGCAGCGTAATAGATGTCAACTGCATAGTCTGTAGTACCACCACCCGGAGGTGTTACATGGGAAATCAAACCTGGGAAACGTACTGAACAGTGTCAACACCATACTTCTTAGTAATAGTCGCTGAGCAACTCTGTGGTAACCTTTGACACACCATAGATTGTACCAGGACGCTGAACAGTGTCCTGTGGTGTCTGTGTGTGAGGTGTACTCAAACCGAGATGAACCGATAGAACTTGGAGTAGACCGCACAGTTGTTCTCACGCGCCACTCTCCAAGATGTTCCAAAAGACCATCGATACCGATCTTCCAAGCTAATTGCGCTTCTTTTCTGCTACTACAGAGAGTAATGCGGCAAGGTTGTAGATGGTGTCAATGTTGTATGCAACATCGGCAATCATCTCTGGGTTAGTAACGTCGGCTTCGCGATGGGTACTGTTTCTTTCAGTTCGCCTTTAGGGCTCGGCTCTTGATGTAACCAGCAACAATGCTGTCGTCTCCATAACGTTTTCTAAGTTCTCTGCGTAAGCTCTGAGCCAATCTGACCTGTAGAGCCTATAACTAAAACATTTTTTCATAAATATTGTTAAGTTTTGTATATAATGGTTGCAAAAGTAAGCATATTTTTGTTGATTATACTACATTTACGTATTAAAATTCTTAAAAATCAGCTGTGAAGTATCCTCAACGTCCTTTTTCTCACAATTTTTATAAGTTACTTTGCTTTTAATAAATAAAATCGAATGTTATGCTGGTAAGATGAAAAGAACATCTCAGTAACGCACTTGCTGAGATTAAAAGAAGCAGGACTTTAAAGAGGAAAGAAACTCATTGAGAGTCCTCAAAAGTGCGGCAATCAGTAAAAAGGTAAGAGGTTTTTGAACTCTGTGCTAACAACTATCTAGGTCTTTCTAATCATCCACGTTTGATTGAAGGTGCTAGAAGATGATGGATAAGCGTGGATTTGGTAGTCATCTGTCTCGTTTTCATTTGTGGAACACAGGATAGTCATAAAGGAACTTGAAGCTGCGATCTCTGACTACTTCAAGACTGAAGACACTATTCTCTATGCCGCTTGCTGACGCTAATGGTGAGTCTTTGACCATTGCTCACCGATCAGGATGCTATCATCTCTGATGCGCTCAACCATGCCTCAATTGATGATGGTGTACGCCTTTAAGGCAAGCGTTATCGCTATGCAAATGCAGATATGGCTGATCTCGAGCGTTGTCTGCAGGAGGCACAGAGACAGCGTTTCCGCATCATTGTTACTGATGGTGTGTTCTCAATGGATGGTAAGCGTTGCTCCAGTTGACCAAAATTTTGCGACCTCGCTGAGAAGTATAACGCTCTTGTGATGGTTGATGAGTCTCCACTCTGCCGGTGTTGTTGGCGCAACAGGTCATGGCGTTAGCGAACTCTGCAAGACTTACGACCGTGTGGATATCTACACGGTACACTTGGTAAAGCCTTTGGTGGTGCACTCGGAGAGTTTACTACTGGTACTCAGGAAATCATTGACATGCTTCGTCGGCGCAGTCGTCCTTACCTCTTCTCTAACTCACTTGCACCATGTATTATCGGCGCCAGCCTTGAAGTATCTCAAGATGCTTGAAGGAGGCAACGAACTTCACGACAAGTTAGTTGAGAACGTTAACTACTTCCGTGACAAGATGATGGCTGCTGGTTTTGATATTAAACCAACCCAGAGTGCTATCTGTGCGTGATGCTTTACGATGCTAAGTTGTCTCCAGGTATATGCAGCAAAAACTCCTTGAGGAGGGTATCTATGTAACTGGTTTCTATTATCCAGTAGTACCAAAGGGCGAGGCTCGTATTCGTGTTCAGCTCTCAGCTGGTCATAATCGTGAGCAACTTGACAAGTGTATCAACGCTTTCATCAAGATTGGTAAGGAACTTGGTGTATTGAAATAATCTACTTGTAGATACTGATTAGTACTCAACACCATTGGTGCTTAACCTTAATACGTGTGGTGTTGTTGGTAGCTTTTACCATAGGTGTTGAGTACGAATGCAATAGTAAAAAGATAAACAAAGAGCGAGGTGCCAAAACTGGTACTCGCTCTTTGATACAGAATAATTATTTATCGGATAACACTTGTAGTAACGACCTCCTTGTGTGATGATGCGTACCACGTAGGTTCCCTTTGGAATGGAGAGGTTAAGGTTGTCGGTACCATTCTGCAGCACTACTTGCTACCAATATCTCTCATTCATAGCTATACCTCCACACGCCTCAAGCCCTGCTGTTGTATGTGTAAGCATCCGTCAACGAATTGTAATGTCGGTTTGACGCTCACTTCTTCCACACCATTTGTTCCTCCTTCAGGATATTTGTCATGCGGTCCATTGGTGGAGGAAAGGTAAGGTGACCTCGTTGAAATTGGTAATACAGTCGACATTCTTTCCGTCTACACCAAACAATGCCACTCGATAACGACGGTTATTGATGAGTTTTTCAGTCTTTGGGTCAATCCATTCGCTGGTTATCATCGTCCTTTATCATCAACCTGTGTGAGGTCTCTGCATTGGCTTCTTTGTTACTTGGATGAGACATACCTGTCACAGTATCAATAAGGTAGAGCGTCAGACCACCCTTGTATTGTACGTTCTTTGCAAGATATGCAATACATACGAGTCTGAATGTTGGACTTCTTGATACATCAAAGTTCTCCATTTGCACACTTCCTTCCTCGTTATCTTTGCGCATAAACAATCGCATTTGAGAAGATATCAAGCCTGACTCTTTTGCCTCAATTGTGAGTGTATAGGTTTTTGTGAAACATTTTTCACGTACCTGACAGCTTACGTTGTCGGCATTGGTGATGGTCGTACGCAAATGAGTAAGTACCCGAAGCAATGTCGTAAGGAAGGTTGAATGGCATTCTAACACGCTTGGTCGTATAGACATCAAAGTCAACTATCTCATCCGTCTGTGTGGTAAATACGACCTTATTCTCACTATTGATAAGTTCTGCCTTTATGGTTCCGTTGAAGAAATTTGCATCTAATTTGCGGATGTTTAGACGGGTACATTCAGTTCACCCGCATCACTTTGTTGTCAAACCCTGGGTTGGTTGTAAGCTGGTAAGCCGTTGTTGTCGATGGCAATTCTAAGTAGCTGATGTTCCCATTCTTCACCTTCATCACAATACGTGGAGCCTTCTTCATTCTCGCCCAAGCTCCGAGTGTTCCGTCTTCCTGTGTTCTTGCCAGCAATAGGATAGAGTGAATAGATGCCGTCGGTAAGTGTTGTAAAGTCGAGTGTGAAAGGTTATCTTATCATCTATCACACCTCCTGAAACCCATTTACCTTCGTTAAAGACAAATCGGTCCTTAGTAAATATCTTTGCTTCCATCTCTGTCCATAAGGTGTTACTTTTTACTAATTTGCCCTCTTGATCATAGATTCCCAAACCGACTATCGCCCACAAGTTCACTTTGACTCTGATTGATAAATCTTGAATACATGACCTTAGCAGTAGCGGATAAGGTTGTAGGGCATCAGCCTACAAACGCCATATCACTTCCGTAATCAAAGTTGATATTAGGCGACTGATAGGCAATGTCAGCATCAATCTTAGGTGTACCAGGTTTGTTGGGATGTATCGCACATGACATGAAGTCGGCGATTGAAACTATGTTGTGCACCATTAAACTCACTACCAGTAGATGTAACATTCAAAGTAGCAAGTGAGTAATAGCCATTTGCCTGACCATTCCATCCAAAGTTCATGTGGAACCTATCCTCCTCGTCAAAGCCATCACAAACCCACGCATGCCCACCTCCTGTCTTCGAGATCTCCAGATATGTAGAGTAGGAAAACCATTGCGGAGTTCTTCTTTACAATCTCAATAAAGGTTGTCAACACCCTCGTATGATCTGGTTACCATTGCGGCATCATAGTCGAAGTAATTGCGCAATGCACGCTCAGCCATATAGCTCTGCGTACCACTTGCTCTATCCGTGTATTGCATGTTGGTTTGCAATACCCACATCATTCATCAACAAAGCCACTGCATCTTCTTGCTTTGTAGTAATGTTTCTGCGGTTATAATCAAGCAACATGTTGTCCCAGTCGTAGTGTGACTTTGTAAAATCGGCTGAGCGAACGGTGTTATCAAACTTTACCGTGAGCTTTCTTGCCCTTTCCTTGTGCTGGTAATTTTATGGTAATACATCACCTGTGCAACAGCAGTAGCCACACACCCGTCATGTAACAGAGTCTGCTTGCTGTATGGATAGTCCTGTCCCCACTTGCTTTTTAGCAAAGGCTGCACAGCATCAGCTGCTTTTGTAGCTGCTCCTGCACGTGTGGTAAGCGTCTTATTCTTGTTCAACTCCTCATATACCTGTCGATAGGAATCAAAAGAGATAACGTGCTTCAGGGATTGAGGTTAGCCATATCAATTGAAGCCTCTTTGCTGTAAGCTAGCACCTTACCCATCTTGTCATCGCCTGCAACAACTACAAAACCTTTGCCTGCTTCATCGTTGAAAAATGTAATAAGGTTGTTGTGTTGCCGTTGCTGCAGCACGATGTTTTTATGTTTGGGTATCCTTCTTGCTTGTATTTTTACATACGCTCTTGCAATGCGTAAAGCAGTGTTGAAATCAACATTGTCAGCATAGTTTGTTGTTACAGAAAGTAGGAGGAAAAGAATGAGAAAACTTCTTTTCAATAGGATATTCTGTGCTGAAAAAGACAGTACTATTAATTTGAGATATTGAATTTGTCATATCAGGTTTATACCAAATGAATTATTTTCTGCAAAGGTACATTAAAATCCAATTTACATAGAAAAAGTCAAAAAGGTCGTTAGTGCCGAAAGTGATTATGCTTCTTCATTGGGTGTCTTTCATCGTTTTTGCGGGGAGTTAAGGTAGCAAAAGACCTCTTCCCAGAACTTATCATTAGTAAGCAAAGTGCTTACTGACTTGTCCTTTATAAGTATTGATATTCAAATAAATGGTGTCCATCTGCTTAATACCGTCCAAAGGAATACTTGTGAAAATGCGTTTGCTGTAGTATTCTGGTACTCCATTTTGATGATGATACAATCGGAGGTAGAAGTTACGTCCACCAGAAGGTTGTTTTCTTGATGGAGTCGCAGACAATGGATAAAAGCCTGAACAATCTTTTTGTTATCCGTCTTCCTGTCTTCAAGTTAAGCGTAAGATTCAGATATTTTTCTGTTCTTGCTCATCCATACACTTTCAAAGCCAACAGGGTCGGTGTGTATTGTTGGAAAATCGAGTGCCAAGCGTGGGTGTAAGACGGCAACTGGGGTTGATGGCAAAAGATGAAGTAACGCCATTTTCTACCTTATTATAATATAGTATAGCACGATAGGTGGAATCAGCACTTTTGCCCATAGTGTCTTTACTGCAGGTTTTTAAAGGTCAGTTGTGTGCCGTCATCGGTTGTTGCTGAAGTAAAAGCAGAAAATTCGTTTGTCTTCGCCTCAACAAAATCAGTATGTAGATAAGAGAGTTCTACCATCGCCTGTTTCATAGAAGTCATGGTCACAGTAGTGACTATGAGTAACTGTTTCTGCAGTGCCGTTACTATAGTCAATAGTCTGTAGTTTGTTTTTCTGAACCAGTTCACGATTTATTATTTCTTAAAGGTGAGACGATTCGGTAGCGATTTAAAACGACCATTTTTCAGATGATGCAGCGATGTAATTCTTTTGCAGGATAAGCATACAATGTGTGAGTGAGCAGGTGCGTAAGAATTTATCATCACGATTCTCAATTTCAATCTTTTCAATCTGACCATCAAGATAAGCATTGAAGTTCTGATAGTCTTCCACAGTGTAATACTCTTCGTAAACACGTGTGTCCTGAATCATATCCAGTGCCACGTAGTTGACAGGGGTAGGAGCTTATAGTTGCAGTGAATTTCGTGATCGATCGTGAGCTGCAATAGCGTCGAAGAGTTTGTTCTTTGGTAAGTCCCTCATCTACTGTGTCAAGCCATTCGTCAGTGCAAGGCGCACATTTGTAGAAGATGTGTCCCTTGTAGCCCTTGATTCCTACTAACATACTCTCAAGATCGTCTTCGGCAGTCTTCTTCCAATAAGGAATGTCACGGCGTGACTGATACTCACGAGCTTTGAGATAGTCGCATGGATCGTACTCGTATGAGACGCAGCAACGGAGCGATGTGGAGCTGTTTTTAGACGATCAATGATGCTGCCTTCGCATAGCCATCATCTTTAAGATGGCAGGTTGCGTAAAGGTCGTTAGAGTTCTTAGCTCTTCCTTCTCGTTGTAGCAATCCAAACGTTCTCTTTTTCTCGGCAATAGCGAAGTGAATATACTCTGACACACGTTTTGCTGGCGCGTACACATCTCTACTGAATGAAGGGGCGCGCTCAACGGTAAACGACTTGTTGATACGAACCAGATCACGTGCAATCCTGTGAGGAGGAGGTTGTCACCGATTGCAATCTCACATGTGGTATTAAAACCAACGTCAATGAGCAGTTTATCGAGGAAGGCAGAGTCGAGCACAATGTCACGATGGTTGCTGACAAACGTATAGCGTTTGCGTGTATTGATATTGACTGCATCCATGCTCACAACCTAAGCTCAACTCCGTGACAAGACGCTGGAGGAAAGGATAGCAGAATGTTTTTGAAATCGAGATTTGTCTTACAAGCGTGCATCTTTTTGCTATCGCCTCTGCTGGAACATCACAGGGTGAGAGTGTAAGCACCATTTGAAACTGCTTATCGGCAAGAATTCGATCATATACAGCTGGTAATTCTTCCGGCTCGAAAAGGACGGATAGGGTCAAACTCTGATGGTATTTTCATAATCGTAAATAATTAATAAGTTTCTAATTTAGTGTCTTATTACACGCTCTAAGAGCCTGCAATGATTAGTTCTATTCCCATTTCTTCTATCTTACAGGTATATACTGCGGTATCTTGGAGTCGGTAATGATGATGTCAACCTCCTCTAGTCCGCTAATCTTGGCGAAGCCTCTTCGACCAAACTTACTTGAGTCGGCTAAGACAATGAGTCTTTTGTGCTGCCCTGCATCATACTTCTGTTTAGTTCTGCTTCACGTATGTCGGTTGTGAGAGATACCAGAAGTCAAGGTCGATACCATCCACACCCAAAAACAATTTTGTGAATGAACAGCCACGTAAAATCTCCATACTATGTTGTCCAACAACCGACACACTGCTATGCGAACCATACCACCAAGCTAAGATAATATCAATGTTATCGTTGCCTGCCAAGGTCATTGTTGCTCTGAAGACTTGCAGAAACAACCATCAGCCTATTCTCAGGATGAATGTTAGCAAGCTAATGCGTGGATAGTTGTTCCTGATGCAAGGATGATGGAATCATCTTTACAAGTAGTTTTACTGCCTCTGCTCCGATGAGTTGTTTCTCTTCTCACCTTCAACTTCTCTTTCTCTCATTCACCGAACGATTGTGGTAAATGGGTTGATGAGAATAGCCTTACCATGACTTCGATAGAGCTTTCCTGCCTTTTCAAGTTCGGTAAGGTCTTTGCGTATCGTTACTAATGACACGTCCAAGGAGGTTGCTAAGTCGGAAACCAATACGGACTCCTGTGTCAGAAGCTGGTCGAGAATGGCATTTTGTCTGTCTTCTTTTTGTCATAATTAACATCGGTTTTCGGCAGCTTTCGGTAGATACCTGTCACGCTTAACCGCATAAGAATAGTTTTGTACAAAATATGGTTAAAAATAAATCAATGGGTGAAGATGAACTCTTCGTTTAACAGAAGATTAACAATTGTTTATACTCATCTTTTGATGTAACGAGTGGACGGTTTTAGCTATGCTTTACCATTAGGTACTTGAAGAGGAATAGGAAAAGTCTATTCTTTTTGTACGAATAATCTATCAAATTACTTGTCATTTACGAACAAAGTATTTATCTTTGCAACATTATGAAGTACAGCATCATTGTTCCTGTTTTTCAACCGTCCGGATGAGGTTGATGAACTATTGGAGAGCCTGCTCAGCCAGGAGGAGAAGGATTTTTGAGGTCGTTATCGTTGAGGACGGCTCACAGATTCCGATGTGAGGTATGCGATAAGTACGCTGACAAGCTCGACCTGCATTATTATTATAAGGATAATTCAGGACCGGGACAGAGACCCGTAACTATGGTGCTGAGCGTGCAAAAAGGTGAGTATCTGCTCATTCTCGACTCCGATGTAGTACTCCCTAAGGGTATATCCGTGCTGTTAGCGAAGAGTTAGAACGTGAACCAGCCGATGCTTTTGGTGGACCTGACTGTGCATGAGTCTTTCACCACGACACACAGAAGGTACTCTTATTCAATGACCTCGTTCTTTACGACGGGAGAATACGTGGTGGTAAGAAGAAACTTGACAAGTTCTATCCTCGTTCATTCAATATGGGTATCCGTCGTGATGTTTATCAAGAGTTGGGAGGTTTCTCAAAGATGCGTTTTTGGAGAAGATATTGACTTTTCAATCCGTATCTTCAAGGTTGGTAAACGATGTAGATTGTTTCCAGAAGCATGGGTGTGGCACAAGCGTCGTACGGACTTTAGAAAGTTCTGGAAGCAGGTTTATAATTCCGATATAGCACGTATCAATCTCTATAAAGTATCCAGATTCGTTAAAAACTTGTCCATCTCTTACCAATGGTATTTACTGTTGGTACGGCTTTACTGGTTTTGCTGATTTTGTTTGGTTTTATTCTTGCAGTTTTTCCAATACTCAATGTCTTTGGTAGTTTCCTCATTTTCATGGGGTTGATGCTCATTGGTGCTTTACAGTGTCATCATCTGTTTTGATTCAACTATGCAAAATAACAGTCTTAACAGTTGGTCTTCTTAGTATCGAAGCAGCCTTTATTCAGCCTAATCGGCTATGGTTGTGGTTTTATCAGTGCATGGTGGAAACGCGTGTGTATGTGGCATGGACGAATTCGCTGCATACGACTTCTATAAATAATTCTATAATTCACAATTCCTCAACAATCTACTAAACCGAATCTACATTCTAAAATAATAAATAATGGAATCACTCCCCTCCCTTTGGGGAGGGTCGAAAGTAGCTACTACTATGGTAAAACTCACTATCACTCACTGGGCAGAGGCTGACCGCCCACGCGAAAAACTTGAAAGACTAGGGGCTGGTGCACTCAGTGATGCTGAATTACAGCTATTCTGATTGGTTCTGGCACACAAAGAGTGCAGTGGACCTAATGAAGCGAATTCTCAATGACTGTAATAATAATCTAAATACACTTGAAAGCTTTCTATTGCGACTTAAGGCAATACAAGGGCATCGGTTCTGAGGCAATCACTATCCTTGCTGCTGCAGAATTAGGTAAAGACGGCAGAAAGCGACAGTGGAAAGAGGCACCAATACTCAATAGTGCTGAGAATATTTACCAGTTTATGCACACAACGATACAAGACCTTGACATTGACAGAGCTGGTTTGATGATGAGAAACAGAATTTCCGTCCTCATAGGTAAGCGTATATCGGTCGGTGGACTTACTAGGCTCTATCGATATCCGATTGATGATGAAGGAAGTGCTGCTGAAGAATACAACTGTTTTGGTAATTTTGTCATAATCAGCGGGCGAGTACAACCCAGCAGGAAGATGATATGCTGACATCATAGCATATTCATCAAGAGTTGCGAGCTGCTATATTCATTTTGCAGACCATGTAATACTCACCGATGCAGATATTTCTCATATCAGAGGAAGGGAAAGTTATAGAGAAGGTGCTAAAAAGAATTGTGTTCTATCTTGTGCTGGCTGGTAAACATTTCTCATGTTGGTTAGCCGCATAAGCGTCTGATAACATTCTTTGTAATGACCACCGTCGGCTTTTATCTTTCCATCTTTAGCTGATGTGTTGTTACTCCGCATATGGTAGTTGATGCTCCCACCAATGGTGTTGAGTATAAAAGTAGCATCTTCTCTATCATAAAAGAGGAATTAAATCAGCCTTTCACTTCTTTTCTAAAGAGGCTCTATGCTCCACACAAGACCCGTGTGCCGCCAATAAGTAACACGTACTGTACGATATTGTTCCAGCTCTTTAAAATGAGCATAGCTAATATTATGTTGTCTATCAGAAGACAGGTGATCACCTTCATGTGATGGTATAATCATCAGACCTCTTATAATGAGTATCTACTCAGTGAGAATGTCCTTCAGTAATTTCTCACATCATGTTCTATAAGGGTCTAATGCCAGGTCGTATCCCCATATTCCAATAATAAAAATTAGAACAAGCCCCATCACCAAATACTTCAAACGAGAATACCATCAATTTCTTTCTGCGCATCCAAGTATATGCAAAGATATGCCATACACGCAGATAAAAGAATTGTGGTGATATGTGAGATTAAGCTCAATAGCCTTCTCTGGTATAAAGTCAAAGTAGCTGGGCATAAATATAAGGATAAATAGTACATTAATAAAGTAAAAGCAATGCAAGAGATATGTAAAGCCATACGAACTGGCTGTCAAAGTTCTTTGCAATAGGTTTTCTTGTTACGAACTCTGTATGGCTGGACTTTCCATTGCCTGTCTGAGTAGCCTCCATGAGGATAGCAGTCCATTCAGGACTGCCAGTGTAGCTGTATGTATTCAGTGTCATCTTTATAAGTGATATGTTCAACCTTTCCATCTTTATACTCAGATGTTTCCAACCACTGCCAGTTGTTGTGGGGATTTTTCAACTACAGTCACCACTGTTGAGCTTGTCAATATACTTCTTTGCTTCTGATAATGTACATCCTTGCTTTTATGAACCAATTGCACTGCTTCAATATTCTTACCTTTTATGCAGCAATTGACGTACTTCTTCATCGAGATTGCTCATCTTTATATTATTATTTATCTACTGCAAAATATACTACTTTCTGTATGTAATCCCACAAAAGATCCTAACCTTTCCACAATGATTTATTGTGATTATAGTTTTTAATTACTATCTTTGCAGATGATAGGGCTACGCTCGACTATTTGAAAAGCAAAGCTTTTGGTATTGATTGTAGCCTGTCTTTGATAAAAGAATAATTTAATTAAAAGAATCACTAATTATGACAATAGAGAGAAAAAACAAAAGATAGAAGAAAAGAATCGTTGACGTTTGAAGACTCGTTTACGACCCTGAAAATACCAGTGAATATCTATGATCTTGGTATGGATTTACAAGATTGATGTGGATGATGAGGGCAACCTTGATATGGATATGACCTTTACTTCTCCATCTTGCCCTGCGGCTGATTTCATTCTTGAAGACGTACGTACAAAGGTGGAAAGTGTAGAAGGTGTTAAGACAGCAAACATCAATCTTGTCTTTGAACCTAACTGGGATCAGAGCATGATGACTGAAGAGGCACGCGTTGAATTAGGCTTCGATAGCCTCGTTTTGCTCTCCCTGTACAATAGACAGCTAAGCCTCTTGCTTGACTTCTCTGTCTCTGTCATTCTGTCCTATATTCTGAGGCATTGCCTCAGAATATCAAGGAAATATTCATTATCCTCACCACCCTTCACCCCATTACCCAATGACATGAAGAATATCTATTTCCTCTCCGATGCACATCTGGTTCACACTCGCTATAGAGCACCGTCGCACACACGAACGCCACCTGTTCCTTCTTGGATAGCATTAAGCCTAAAGTGCTGCAGTCTGTTGCTAGGTGATATGTTCGACTTTTGGAACGAATACAAGTATGTTGTTCCTAAAAGTTTACCCGTTTCCTCGGTAAAATCTCGGAGTTGACATGATATGGGTGTGAGGTTCATTTCTTACTGGGAATCATGACCTCTGGACTTATGGTTATCTGGAGGAAGAGTGTGGTGTTATCCTTCATCGTAAACCTATTACGACAGGAGTTATACGATAAAGAGTCTTTTATCTCGCACATGGTGATGGCTTGGGGGACCCTGATCCGAAAGTTTTCATTTCTCCGTAATGTGTTTCATAATTCTTTCTGTCAACGATTGCTCAACCTTTTTCACCCAGCGGTGGGGGATGCAGTAGGTTTAGAGTGGGCAAAAGAAGCAGCTGAAGCGTACCGATGGAAAGCAGTCTTTCTTGGGTGAAGATAAGGAGTTTCTCGTCCAATACACAGAAGCATATGCAGACGCATAAAGACATCGACTTCTTTATCTATGGTCATAGACATATGTAACTCGACCTCACGTTGTCACGCAAAGTTCGTTTGTTGATTCTCGGTGACTGGATATGGCAGTTTACTTACGCTGTTTTTGATGCTGGTGAACGCATGTTCCTTTGAGGAATATGTTGAAGGTGAAAAGCAAAGCTTAAGAAACGTAAAATATACTATTTTGTAAAGACAAAATGAGAATTTTTGAGTATAAATAGTGAATATTCATAAAAAGAATTTGGAGGTTAAGAGTGTAACTTGCATCGTCTTTAGGAGAATGAGTTGTCATTCATTACCGAGATAAGACAATTGAGGCTCTAAGCCTAGAGAATGAATTAAGGCATTCGATAATATAAAAGTAAAAACTCAGGTTTGTAGAGATTAAGTTTAGTCGAAAAAGAAAGGTGGTTGTCGTGAGACAGCTACCTTTCGCATTTTAGGAGGTTTTATTCCTGGTTCCTCATGTAAAGATACAATTAAGGCGTTATCGTGTTGTTTTATTGTTACTCATGCAACCACTAATAACGCTTCTCTATATCATTTCTTACTTCTTCAAGTTCTTAACAAGTTCTTCTGTGTCACGGGCAATGACAATCTCCTCGTCAGTTGGAACAGAGCACACTTAACCTTTGAGTCATCGGTAGAGAATCTTTTTCCTCACCACGACACATGCTGCGTTCTTTGTCAAGTTTAATACCAAGATACTCCATATCCTGGCAAGTATCCCAACGGAGACCAGTCTGATTCTACCAACACCAGCTGTCCAAACGATGATGTCAACACCATTCATAGCTGCAGCGTAAGCACCAATATGTTCTTGATACGATAAGTGTACATCCTGTGATGCTAAAATGAGCCATCTTATCACCTGCGTTGTCAGCGTTCTCAATGTCGCGCATATCAGGGCCTTGATACCTGTAATACCAAAGTACCCACACTCCTTGTTACGGAAGTCTGCCATCTCCTGTGGCTTCTTACCAGCTTCTCCATCAGATAGGTAACTGCTGAAGGGTCGATATCGCAGAACGTGAACCATCATCGACCTGCCAGTGCAGTCAGACCCATAGGGGTGTCGACTAACCTTACCACCTTTGGAGTAGCTGCGATAGAGGGCACCAGTACCAATGTGACAAGTGATAATCTTCTGTGTCTTAATGTCAACACGAGCATCTCGCCAAACACGATGTGATGCGTAGCGATGACTCGTACCGTGGAAACCATAGCGGCGAAATATGGTATTTCTTGTAGAGATCATAAGGTACTGCGTGAGAGGTAAGCGTAGTCGGGCATTGTGCTGTGGGAAAGCATTGTCGAATACACTACCTGTGGCAGCAGAGAGGGCATTAAAGCATCCACAGCACGCAAACCACGAGTGACCAGCGTTGTATGTAACGTTACGCAAGGTCGATAAGACTCTCACCACCATCTTCCACTTCCTTGGTTACGATGCAGCTCTCTCAAAGAGGTCTACACCCTGTACGATACGATGACCAACTGCTCCAATTTCGTCAAGGCTTTTAAGCGCACCAAGTTCTGGGTCGAAGCATTCCTTGAATACGAGTGCTACACCTTCCTTGTGGGTTGGAAGGTCAGCCATAATCTGCTTCTTCCTCACCATTATTAAGTTTTACCTTAATAAATGCCTCGTCAAGTCCGATACGCTCAATAACACTTGAGCCAATACCGAATTCATCCTGCGTATCATACTAACTTGTACTTAATGGAACTACTGCCGCAGTTCAGAAACTAATATCTTCATATAATGAATTATTATAGAAGGATGATATAGGTGTTACTTATCTAGGACTTCATCATCTGTATGAGGACTCTAAGACGCTGCATTAGTACTCCTAAATCCTCATTTCTGATTCTACAATTGTTTTCACCTTAGCGTCCTGTGCTTGACATGCTGTAATGGCTACCATATAATAGGTCTCATCAACGCAGCAGCAACCACGAGGAGGGTCGTTTACAGGGCGAGCAATACCCTGGAAAGGATTGGACCAATAGCCTTTGCACCGCAAGTCGCTCAATCAGTTTATAGCCAATGTTACCCACCTCAAGGTTAGGAACAACTAAAGTACGTTTGCCTTGCCTGCGATTTCTGAGCCTGGTGCCTTCTATAGCACGCAACAAGCTGGAACTCCAATGCAGCGTCGGTATAGACTCGCCATCAACACTTCAAGTCGAGGGAACCTCTCTTTGGCTGATGTAGCCTCCAACTACCTTATCGATAATGTAAACACTCTTTGCCTGTCTCACGGTCCTTAGCATCCTGTGCAGAACCCTTTGTTGAGAAGCCGCTCGCAACATGTATGGATTCTGAGAAACCAGCAACGCTCTTTGCAGTCTCTGCAGTGGTGTATGCAATTTGTGCCAACTGTCGTCGGCCGCTGGGGTTTGGAGTAACAACAACGTCGCCCATAACGACAATACCGTTCTCACCATACTGCTCCTCATGGGTGGGGATAAAGCATGCGCCACTCACGCAGCTGATACCTGGTGCACATTTGAGTAATCTGGCAACGCAGGACGAGAGGAGTGTCACCAGTGGTAGAAAGGAGCACCAGAAATCTAGCTCACGTCAGCACCACCGGTCGTGATAAATCATACCTGGCCAAGGTAAAAGGTGTGCATACTCGTAACAAGAGTTCCGCGAGCTTTGACTCAAAAGGTCGTACCCTTTACTTTGGCGTCATTCTGCTAATTTCAACATATTCTTCCGCTCTGGTTGTTCTCTGGGTCAACAATGGTGAGCCTTGTCAATGTTCTTAAGCATGCTTCCGGCAAGCTTACGATGTTGGCTGGGTTTCCAATGAGAGATCAGATTGGCGATATCATCAGCTCATACTCTGTCAGCTGCCCTGAAAGGGTACGCTCCTCTTCTGCGCAGGGAGCACGATACGTTGTATCGGCTTTAGCGCGACAACGATTTGCTCTAATAAGTCCATATATGTCTTTTAAAATATGATTAGTACTTATAATTTTCGTTTTTGCTATGCAAAAGATAGCAAAAATAAAGTTGTAGTTCAAAGCACTAATGATTGTTTTCTCTTATAAAATATTATGTATTGGTTGCTGACAAGCATTTTCTGTGGGTGAGCCGTTGGTATCTTCTAATTGTTTTAATGATGAGAAGTATCTTACTTCCCATTTTTCTCTTAAGTAGTATAGGACACACATGTGGTGCTGAGGGGGTCACACACGGATGGTGCTGAGGGTCCATGCCATTTGAAGTGAGGATTAGATGAATTTTAATGTATTGGTAGGATGGTTTACGCTTATTGATTGTAGAGATTTGTGGTAGTATTATTTTAGTCCATATAGTGTGAAATAACTTCGCACTCAATAGCAAAACACTTTTTATCTCACTTATGGCATGACTTGGTATATAGATTACTTACTCTGTAAGTTTTAGGAGATTACTACTATACAAAGCTTGTTTTTGGATGTCTTATGTTTTCTGTGTATATCTTTGTATTCTAAACAACAAGCAAATATCACTGTGATTACATTTCATGATGTCAAGACAACTGACCGTGACTTGATACAAAGTTATACGTTGTGTGGCGAACACGTATGAATTGCGATTTAAGTTTATGCCAACATCATTTCATGGCGTTTCTGTTATATAATACGCAAATAGCTGAAGTTGATGGATTTTTGATTTTCGTTTTGCTGCGGGCATCTGCTCGCTTACGTGGCTCCTGTGTGGAAATGCGAAATGGGATGATGCATGCTATCGAAAGAGAGCGGTTTGTAGCTGTTGTTCGTCAGATGAGAGATTGATGCTGTCACATTGGGACATCCCTTCCTAATGCTCGGCGTATGTTCTTATATGACGAATATCTTGAGAAGACTTTTCACGACACTTTCTATATCAAACCAGATCGTGACCCTTTGACTGCAGCATCTGTGCAGCGAGAAACTCGCGACCTTGTATCCTGGAAAAGAAACTTCAAGGAAACACGTAACCACTGCAATAAGTTCCAGCTAAGAACTACCCGGACTATGAATATCGCCCGCTTACCAAAGGACATGATTCCTGAATGTATAGCGGTTGAAGAAAACTGGAGAGCCGTCACGAAGGAAGAATGCTGAGCAGACGGAGGGAACTCTCGGAAAGAACTTCACGTTCTATGACCACGTGTCTTCGATTTAGTAGGGATGAGATTGGTGCCATTGGTGGTACGATAACGGTTGATGGAAAGCTGATGGCCTTTTACTTTCCGGCTGGCCCTATCACCGGATAAGGTGTTCGATGTTTTGTGTGGAAAAGGCTGATGCGGCATACGAAGGAGCATTCTCTATTATCCAATCGAGGGAGTTTGCGCAGCATCTTCGCGGAAACGGTATGAATATGCGAATCGTGGGGAAGACGCGGAATAGAAAGGACTCCGTTATGCAGAAACTTTTCCTATAAACCAGACATCCTTTTGGAGAAAGAGTGTGGTCATGGAGAAATATCCTTTGGCACAGGAGGAGGTCACAGAAAAAGATTAAAGAAGAAACCATTGCTTTGTGGCGTGACACCTTCCATGACGCAGAACCCTATTCAACTCTATTTCTCCGTGTAAAGCCTGAATATAATGTTATCTGTCAGGTCCAATCCAGCACACGGTGGCTGCCCTTCAGACACTCCTATACACCCTTTCGCAAATAGTATGATGAGGAGGTACAAACGGCTTATGATATTAGTGGTGTGAGTGTACGAGAAGAGTTCCGCAAACAGAATATGGTAATAACCTAATGTCGCTGAGCTCACTTCCGCCTTTACCATAAGGATGTGGTTTTGCGACGTTGATACCTGCTGAAGAATGAGCTTTACGATTGGTATGGTCGTTGCGGTTATACACGTAATCGTACTTGTACACCAGCTCTAGAAGGTGTTGATAACATGGATTTTGCAACCTTCGATAGCACGCAGCTTGAACAAGGATAGTGTACTTCTGCATGACGAAGAAGGGTTTGAGATTATCAAGGAAGATCATCTGTATCTCATTGTCTATCGACCCGAATGCACGTAGAGAAACAAAAGGATATTCACTGGAATGATACGTATTATCAATGCTGAAAGGCGTTGCTGCTTTGTGCAAGGCGTCGTCCAGCGTGTGCAGAAGAATCTTCGTGTTTATGATGAGTCGGATATTCCTGAGAATAATAGTTGTTTTCAAATCAAGCAGAGACGTGTTGTTAAAACCAACCAACCATTACCTGGCACGAAAGTGTTAACGATTGCGGAATTAGCTGACTATATCTTTCCAAGGATGATAAACTTGAGATGAATCTGATGCTGAATTAGGTGTTGGGTGTTGGGTGTTGATGATGTGCTAGAGTGATGGGTGTTACGATGATGTTGAAGTTTGGTGTGCATCTGAGGGAACATGTTGGTAAATAAATTGGGTGTTAATGGATAGCAAGTTTATGACTATGCAGTAACACCCAAATCACCTATCCTTTATAAGTATTCATCAACACCCATCACGAGCGTCATCTCTTTAGTGAGGATGACTTTCTCGCTGTTCGGCAGAAAGGCGGAGTTGGAACTCGCCACGCTCAAAGAGACAACACTGATGCGCCCTGTTTCCTCTGGAAACGATGACAGCTAAGGCAATCAGAGAGGTCTTGCGAAGATACCCATTACTGCAGCGCTGGTGTCGTAAGCCAAGTTCACTTTGGACCATCTTGCTTGTGTGGCTCACAGGAAGGAGCCACGCAGCCCAGCCTGTGATACGACGTTTAGAGATAACCATCGCACCGTCATGAAGTGGAGAATTCTTAAAAGAAAATGTTTTCCAATGAGGCGTTGATCAATACAGCGAGCATCAATCAGGTCGCCTGTCTCAACGATATCTTCTAACTTTACACCACGCTCCAGTAACAATCGGTGCACCGACCTTTCACGGCTCATACTCATACAAGCCCTTAGCTTACGATAGGCATAATGGTTTCCTTGTCAGCTACTTTGCTCCTTTCTTGGTGAACAACTTCATAATGTTGTTTATCTTTCTGTGGGCACCAAGGCTATAAAGGAAGTGGCGTATATCTTCTTGGAAGAGGACAATCAGACCGATGACACCCACCAAACAAGTTTGTCCATGATACTACCTAGGGCGCATCTCCAACACTTGACTCACTATGAAGTAGCCATACGATAACGAATACCCATAATACCGATAAAGATGATCTGGTGAGCGTGACTCCTTCATCAATCGGTAAAAATAGTGGTAAGAGCATCAGTGCTACCAGCACTATGTCGATTACATCTTTTGTTCAAATGGGAAAAACATAATGTCAAAATAAGTATCCGTATCACTATTGTGTCCTTTTCCTGATGAGTAAGGTCTGAAGGGCGCTGGGGGCAAGTGAAACGTGGGTTGTTGAAAAGATTTATATCTAAGGTTTTAAATTCTTCTTATTGCTCAGCATTCTGTCGCGTTGCCTCAACGATTTTTCACCGCTTCAACGGCGGGACGAACGACTCGTGAGCGCGAGGAGAATGTTGAGCTCCCTTCATGAGGAGGCAATGGTGTTTGGTATGGGTTTGTGCCGTTCAGACTCTCGGCTGCTGTTATACCTAAGAGCTGGTGGGATCGCCCGTTTGCGGCTGGTACCAACAGTGAGGAGTTCCATAACCTGCAGTCGCTCCGTCACACTTAACAAAGAATATAATTACCATCTACGGCTCCTTTGCCCAAAGCCAAAGCCTGGGTCGAGAGATAATATGCTTTCTGTCCTAAGGCGCGCAACTCTTGTACTTTCACGTGAGAAGTTGATGAGCATGTCATGCAGGTTGGCAGCTGTTGACATTAATATATAGATTGTGCCAGTTCGGCGACAGTAGGGAACATGTTGGAGTCTTTGCCTTCTTCAACATCATTAATGATGTCTGGCTCCGAACTCTTCTATGGTACGTCCTGGCAATTGATGCGTGGAAGGTGTCAGCCAGAAATGATTGCATCGAGGCTCTGCCTCTCCGGATGATTAGGGAGGGCAAAAGCAAGGCGACGCATTTCTTCTTCTTCACTGGCCAGGTTCGCTGTTGGGACGTGTGGAGCAAGCTCCTACGTCAATGACCTTTGACTCCTTCTGCCACAATCTCATGCGCACGTTGACGGATAGCTTCCTCCGTCTGTACCCGACTATCAGCAAAGAGAGTCAGGTGTCACGTTCATGATGCCGCATAACGAGCGGATGGCTCGGTCGAGAGCTGTCCCCGCACGTTGATAGTATGGTTAACGGGCTTTATGTCTGCAGAGGTTCATACTTTCCATATCCGCAAGGTAATGTAAAGTAGCATATATGTGAATTTTGAGTTAAAGAAATTTGATGTAGTGGGGAGACTGGGTAATATGAAGACAGGGTAACAAGAGTAATGAGGGACGTATTAAGACATGGTAACAGAAGAACAAGGCGAGTAGGCAAGTAACATGGGATGGGGCATTATTTGTGTTGTAAAGCAGTGTTTGTTGGCTTGTAGTTTGAGTGGGTACATGGCAGGTTTGGTTAATAAGCAAGTTTCCAGATTATTTTCATGATATTTCTTTTCATGAAGATATTTTCGTTCGAAAGATAAAATCTTTCTTGTCGTGAAAATAATTTGGAAATTTTCGTCTTTTCTGTTGTCTTGATATGGGTAATGATTGTTTTTAAATAGATGTCTCCGTAATGTGTAGATTAGCGTTTTGAAAATAGGTGGAGTCTTTCTCTTCCTCATGACTTGTAAATCTCTTTATAGTAGTTGAATAAGGTTATAGGATATATCGGTTGCCCGACATATCCTGTTGCTACTATTTTTCTGATGGTCTGCCTGTTGTTGCAGGGAGGGACTTAGGCGTTTACACGACCCAAGTAGCTACCATCGCGGTGTCAGTCAGGATAACCTCGCCTCGTTGATGAAGAGGAACATGCGTACAACAGCACCTGTCTCAAAAGCGTAGCAGGCTTTGTTGCGTTTGTTGCGGTGGTACCCGCTCACCTGACTCGCTGTGTGTAATAGTCAGCAGTAGTCGTAGCACAGAGCATCTCGGCGAGGAGGATTGTGCCATCCGAGTATCTGTAACAACTTCACCACAACATCACAGCCTTTCCTTCATGTGGTCAGAGACCGGTGATTTGGTGCTTAAGAGATAGGAATCTGCTCGAAAGTCTCCTGGATTCATGAGAGGAATGTAACCTGTTGAATCCTCATAGAGGGTACTACAGTAAGGACGACGCTCAACACGTACATCCTCAAGTTTGAAACCAACCTGGAAAGTACGTTCAAGCACACGGTAAATCAGCAACATTCTTCAACTTAGTAATCATAACGGTGGTACTTGCCGCACCTGAAACTTACGGTGCTGGAAGTCGATGCAAGTCCAAATTTTACCATCAAGACTGATACATGTTCAATCTTGATTTCACTGTGAATTAATCATAATCTGTTAATATCTAATTTATTATATATACGTTGATATCTCCACTAAGACGATGCAAAGTTACAGAAAATATGGACATAAATAAAGGACGTAAAATCATTGTTGTTTTCTTGGTTAATTCAAAAAGATTAGTAATTTTGCAGCCCATAATGGCGGTTTATCCTGTTCTTATAATTTGCATAATAACAATAAAATAGGATAAGAAAAATGAAAAGAACATTTCAGCCGCACAACCGTCGTCGTGTGAACAAGCACGGTTTCCGCGAGAAGAATGGCAACAAAAACGGTAGTCGTGTATGTATTGGCTGCTCGTCGTGCCAAGGGTGTCAGAAGTTAGCAGTTTCAGCGAACATGCGGAAGTAAAAATTACGCCTTTTCGCCAGAGATTAGTGCGAAAACGGAAGAAGTAGAGACTATTCTTTGCTTCTTTTCCGTTTTCTCTACAACTTGCCAAAAGTAATTTTAGTTGACGAGTTGACAGAGTTGTGCTTGTGATGGTTGGCGAGTTGACGGTTGACAAGTTGACAAGTTAGAAGAAAAAGTAAAGCAGGATTGGAATGACTACAAAAGAATTCTTCCTTAAGTTTAATAGTACATATATCTGGGTAATATCCTAGCTATCGTCATTCTCTTGGCGATATTGTCTATAGGAGTTAGGTTTGGACTTGACTTCTACACTGCGTAGGTGAGGTCTATTGTTGTGCCAGATACCAATCCGCAAAGCAATATGATGAGGCTGTGGATATCATGGATAAAGTTGGGCTGACAATTGAGGTAACGGATACTGGATATGTGAAAGAACTGCCTGCCAGATTGTATTCTAGAGCAGTCGCCAGTGGGTGGTAAAGCGCATTAAATCGACGCATGTGGTTTATGTAACCATTAATGCGGCAAGTGCACCGCTCGCTGGTTATCTGATATTATTGACAATAACTCGCTTCGTGAAGCACAGGCGCAGTTGCTCTCTATAGGATTCAAGGTGGGTGAACAGAATATATCCCAGGTGAGAAAGACTGGATCTATGGTATCTTAGTAGGCAACGGGGCGTAGCAGACGCCGGTGACCGTGTGCCATCAGATCGCATCATCGTTTTGCAGGTGGGTGATGGAATAAATCCAGGTTCTGATGCTGCAGGTTGAGAGAACCTGAATATGAAGAGGTTGAAGTTGAGAAAGGTCCCAAAAATATGATGAGGTGGAGGAATATGTGAGTTCCTGTTGATGAGAGATGGCAACGAGATAAAAGATACACGTGGAAAATCGGGTTCGGGAAGTTCGTCCTTCTTCGCAATCGGTTTGCCGACCCATCTTCAGTTGAACCAAAGAATAAAAGCACTATGATGACGACTGACGAAGAAACGATATTTGAAGATGAGCTTAATGATGACTTCCTTCCTGCTGGATCTCATGGGGGAGTGGGTGGTGAGTTGTGTGAGCACTTCGTGTCATCGTAGATAAAGGTCAGGAAGTATATTTCGTGATGATAAGTTCTCTTTGAGGAGAATGCAGCATTCTAGTCGTAATCGTATTCAGAAGGCTGCCGATGCTGGCTATATCCATGTGAATAATGCGCCAGTGAAAGTAATTATAAGGTACGCCCGGAGGATGTAATCACTTTGATGCTCAATCAATAGCATGATAACACGATAGAAGCTGAGGATATACCTTTGGATATCGTCTATGAAGATGACGTTCTGATGGTTGTCAATAAACAGCAGGACTTGTTGTGCATCCTGGAGCAGGAAACTTCCATGGGACATTGATTAATGCCATTGCTTGGCATCTCAAGGATATGCCTTCCTTTGATCCTAATGACCCAGAAGTTGGATTGGTGCATAGAATAGATAAGGACACAAGTGGGCTCTTGGTGATTGCAAAAACACCTGATGCAAAGGCAACGTGGGTAAGCAATTCTTCAACAAGACAACTCATCGCAGTTATAATGCATGTTTGGAAATATTGCCGTAGAGATGAGGAGCGCATCAGGGAACATTGCACGTGATCGAAGGACAGATTGCATATGACGGTCTTCCCTCCAGACTCGGAATTGGTAAACCTGCTGTTACACATATCGTGTCATTGAACGCTTTGGTTACACAACACTCGTGAATGTGCTTGAAACAGGTGTACACATCAGATTCGTGCACATGAAGCACGATAGTCATCCTTTGTTCGGTGATGAGCGTTATGGTGGAGACGGAAATTCTGCGTGGTCAACGATTGAAAGTACTTATAAGAGCTTTCATTCAGAGATTGTCTTGCACTTTGTAATCAGCAAGCACTTCATGCGCGAACATTAGGCTTTATTCACCCCTATTGCGGAGTAAGCAGATGGACTTCTGTGAGCTCCCGTGACCTTGCAGCATTGATTGAAATGGGTAGGTTTGTTGGTGGACGTGCGGACAGGTTAACAAGATTAACACACGTTGTAAGATATTAATATTTTTCAGATAATGAAATACTAATAAATCCATAACCCTACGAAGGAAGTTGAATAGCTTGTTTGTAGAGGCTAACAGGGATAAAATAAAAGAACACAATGAAAGATTTAAGCGTAAAAATTGCTATCGTATGTGGTGGCGACTCTTCAGAACATGATGTCTCTATGCGTTCAGGGCAAGGATTATATTCTTTCTTTGACAAGGAACGATATAATATATTTATAGTAGATGTAAAAGGGACTCGATTGGGTTAACGAATTACCTGATGGCAGTTTAGCACCAATTGATAAGAATGACTTTTTCATTTGTCATGAATGGTAGCGTGTGGAGTTTGATTATGCTTATATCACTATTCATGGTCAACCAGGTGAAAATGGTGTGATGCAGGTTATTTTTGACACTGTCCATCTACCTTATTCTACAGTGGCGTTCTTGGAAGCATTAACTTTTGATAAGTATGTCCTTAATAACTATCTGCGTGGGTTGCAGGTATTAAGGTAGCTGATGAGTATTCTGCTGCGTCGTGGCAGTATGATGAGGCTGAAATTGAAAAGCGTCTTGGTATGCCTTGTTTCGTGAAGCCATCGGCTGATGGTATTAACTTTAATTGTGTCAAAGGTGAAGAATATCGATCAACACCCCAGCTCTTCGTGTGGCTTTATGCAGAGTGATGAAGTGATGATAGAGGGCTTACGCCGGATGGTATGGAGATCTCAGAATTGTTTATAAGACAAAGAATAAGTCTGTCGTCTTCCGCACTACAGAGGTTGTGACAAGCAATGAGTTCTTTGACTATAATGCAAGAAAGTACAATGGACAAGTGGAGGAAATCACACCTGCCCGTATGTCAGACAGGACTGCTAAACGTGTTTTGCAGCAGAGACAAGTCGTATCTATGACATTCTTCAATACGAGTAAATATTATCCATCGACTATATCATTTCAAAGAATGGAGATGGAAATGATGTTATAAATATGCTTAAGTGTTACCACACCTGGTATGACTACCACTGATTTTTATTCCACAGCAGGTGCGTGCGGCAGGTTTAGATATTAAGGAGTATTGGGCGAGATTGGCCCGAAGATCAGTTTTAATAACTGACATATACATCTTACTAGAATATAAAGAAGGAGGGTATCAGAAAGCCAATCTTGAGTTATGGCACTTCTGATACCCTCCTCTCTTTGACCCTCCTATCTGCTTATCTCTTGCAGTGCTGCTGGGCGCGCACAGGACGTTTAGCCGTAGGACGCTTGCCAGCTGGTTTTGCCACTAACAGCTTTATTGTTATAGAACTACGAGGTTGTTGTTTGATTGTTAGAAACCTGTTGTGTCGGTAAACTCTGTTGCACAATCTTTTCTGGCATCTTGTTCTCAGGACGTGCAAATCCATCTTTCTCAGCTCGCTTACTCATCGTCTTGATACGTTTGTCAAAGGTCTGGGTGTGAGAGAACATACGCTTCCATTTGCTATCTTTCTGTACGCCATCTTCTTCCATCTTCTTCAGTTTTTCGAAAGCAGAGTGCCGCCATTACAAGGTTCTTGCCATTCTTCTTGAGAAAATCGAAACCATAAGCGTCAGCTTGCTCTCCTGCTTCTGGATAGGTTGCGTTGACCAGGGGTATCTCCAAGACTTCCAAGTTGAGACTCGCTCAATGCTGCCAGTTCCATTGGTTGATGCGATTCCATCTTTCAATGCTGAGGTCAACAATGCTCTACGGAATCGCTTTTTTGGTCTTTATGTGCAACGTGACAATCTCATGACCAATAACACCCAATGATTCTTCGTCATCATTGCGTCATCAAGGATGAAAAGCCGTACGCTACCATCAGGACCAAGCGAGCGTTTACATCTGTGACATAATACATATGAAGAGTTCAATGGAATACCTTCAATATCTTAATCCTTGTGTGAGTCTGTTTAAGCGTTTTGTATAAGGGCTTCTGGCATCCCGCAAACGTAGTTGTGCTCATCCATCCAAACCCTTTTTATATTCTTTTACATATTTCGCCATGTCGGCGTCTGTTAATGTGGCTGCTTTAAGAACTTTAGTTGCGCCTTCTGCTGCTTACCAATATTGAACTGTGCCATCATTGGTGTTGCTCCGAATGAGCCCTTAATATATGCGCCTAAGATACTTTTTCATACGTTTTGTTTATTATTGATAAGATGTTTCTGTCTCTGCAAATTTATATATAATTTTTGTTTTATTGAAATTAGTAATGGTAGTAATTTTCTTTAAAGATTGTTTGTGTTTTTGACACAATCGCCTTTCCTCATGAAAGATAATTGAGTTTTTAATTGATGTTGTATGATTTCTTATTACATATTTTAAAGCAGTTTATTAATGTAATTTCTTTATGGCTCATCACATGCCTTTTGATCTGACAATAAAAAAGGGTGTGTCAAATTGATACATCCTCTTTTATTCTTCCTTTACCTTGTCTGACATGTTCGTTATTTACTGCCCAGCCTGCTAATTTCATGGATGGAAAAATGATTTATTGGGCTTTAAATAACCTGTAAACTTGTAAAGCACCTGACAGTGACTAAAGTACTACTCCATAACGGCTTTTAGTTCCTTGAGATTAGTTTTTTCTACATTTTCCTATATTAAAGGCAATGGCAAAGATACAAAATTACATGTTGACCTTGTCTTTTTCCCAAAATGCCTAAACCTCATAGGCTTTATTATATTTTGTTTGTCAAAAACGGCTGTGTTTTGCACCTTCGTCCTCGATGCTTGTTACTTCTTTGAGGTCAGTAGTTCCGTGCCTTTGTTTATAGTGCTGTAGTTGTGTGGTTTTACTGCTATGATTCATGTTCCTCTTGCTTTGGAAGCATGGGCACTCTCAGCGGACAACCTCACGGCGTTCTTGCCTGATAACGTACGCTAAGTCACGGAATCCATTAGAGAGGGTTAGGGAACTGCGACATGCCTATACGCTTCATGTGCTGTCGCCATAGACATGGAACGTAGAAATCCTGTTCCTTATTATGGCCAGAGCTTGCGGGACTGAATGGGTTGGGTGTATGGCGTGGGCGCTGTTCTATGGAGTAGTTATGCTTTACATGGCTACCATGTTGCGCGTCCACGAACCAGATGGTTCTCCTCGGAACCCTTACCCCAGATCAGACTGCGCTGTCTTTGAGTGCTAACGATGATAGCGTGAGTTTGAAGGACTCAAGAAAGAAGGTAGTGTGAGCGTGTCTGGCACGGTGGCGCCAGGTGCAAAGTCGGTGATAAACTGGTTTCTCCGTTGCTATCTTGCAGATTATATCGGGCCAAGTCTACGTTCCGCATAGCGTCCTCCTTCAATGTCTAAGCACGTGGCATCAGGGTCGGTCTTGCTGTGGGAGCTTTCTCTCTCCCATAATCTCAAAGGTGTTGGTCATACTCCTGGAGTTTGTTACGTTTCTTCTCAAGTTCTTTCAAAGCTGTTTTTCTTGGTTTTGACTGGCTTGCTTCTGCTTTCTTTGGTCTTGAAAGCTCAGGGGACTGGTCGAGACTTGTTTCAATTCCTCGGATATCTCTAATCGACCAGGAGCTGCAGTAAAGCTCGACACCTTCTGACTTTGGCGGCATTGTCCTGCGCTATGACATCATCAACCTGAAGCAAAAGTGTGCGTATTTGTTCCTGCGCTTGGCGCGGTTCTTTTTCCACAGTTCTCTTACAAAGCGAAGGGTCCTCATATGACAGCTTTCGATTCTATTGCAATGCCGTCAATATATTCAACGTCCACGACTTATCAAACCTTTGGCTGCAAGTACTAATACGACATGTGACGATATATTGTTATTCCTTTTCACACGATTGAAAACGATTGGTGATAGCTAATAAATCAGGCTGCTCCATATCACTGCTGATCAGATGAAATAGATTTTCACGCTTGAGCAGCGACTCTATCGACAGCAGAATAGATAATATTCATATAGGCGTAAGGTATCACTATGAGCATCATTTGTGGATGATAAGGCTTGCGACCACTGTGCTTATAAAGTTTGTGAGACATTATCCAACATGAGATTATCCACCAAGGCGTCAAAAGACGAACAGGGTCATCTTCTGCGATATCCTTATCGGTTCTTTGAGGAAAAAGTCATTTTCTTGTGTGTAAGACGAAGGTGTATCTTTGTCATAAATGAAGTTTTTTATACCTAAAGTTTTAAAAAACTTTAGAAATAGCAAAGCCTGGCTTGAAAAGTCGGGGCTTTGTGCCACTCAAGAGATGTGTACGGCACACCCTCTTGTATGTAATTTCTTCTTTGATTAGTTCCTGTTGTTTCCGAAAACGGAGGAGATAAAGAGAGGTTGATGAAGTCGAGATAAAGGCTTAAAGAACCGAGAGTGCAATCTTCTGTATACATCACCATCTGGCGTCATCAAGCAGTTTGTAATTTTCTGTGCGTCCGGCTGTAAGACCTGAAGACAGACACCGATACCGCTAACTATAAAGTCGAACATGGCACTCTTTAGGGAGATATTTACCAATCCTGCTGTGATGAGACCTATCAAAGCCATGAAAGAATTCCTCCATCTTTGTTAAATCCTTCTTGGTTGTCGAACCAATCAATGCCATAACACCGAAAGTTCCTGCTGACCAAAGAAACATTTTGGTGATTGCTGCTGAAGAAAGCTGCGAAAATCCATCCTAAGGTCATTCCGTTGATGGCAGCAAGAGGATGAACCAAGCTGTTGCTGCTACAAGTGACAGCTTCTGAATGCTGGATAGAAGATACCAAACGATACCTACTTCAACTAATCCTGCTATAATCAGTGGTGCGTTGCCGTTATAAAAAGAAGTTGGATGAGGCTGGAGAATGTCCAGCACCATAGCTACAACACCTGTAATAGCAAGAGTGGTACCATCCATATATATACCTTACGCATCAATGATTAGGAATGCACGGGACATCTCAGTCACGTTCCTGATTACCCATCACGTTTGTGGGTGTCCAAGAATTCATGTTCATTTTCTTTTTTATTTATTTATTTTCTCTTGTTTATTTGTTGTATGTTGGCAATCTTCGCCGAAGATAGTGCCTTATATATGAGGATATGGATATTGCCATTTAAATACAAATATAACATAAACATCTTAGTACACCAAATATATTTCTTTTTTCTATTAATACATCATGTAGGTTTATACCATAAATGGGCTTATCGTAACTTTGTACAATTTGTTGTATTTTATTTGCATATTTGCATTTAAGTGTATAAATTTGCAGTTACCAAGCAGGATAATTATACCGCTTGTAAGTAAAAACAGTGAGCTTGGAAGCATTGAAATGCTTATTTCAAATGTGGAACTGGGTTCCCAGAAGAGTTTCTAAGGTGACAAGGCAGGAAGGCTTTTAAATTGACTCCAAGCCAACATTGAGTCGAGATCTTAAACAGTTGAAGGTGGCAAAGGCTGCTTCATGAATGGTAAATATGTATATGTTTTACAAATGAAACGATGTATCGACGTGTGACAACACCGTAAAGCCACAGAAATGTTGCAGAGAAGTGGTTACGTTTCAGTTTATATTCCGGGACAGTTGGCGGTTAAAGACCCGACCAGGTGTACCAGTGCGCTTGCATATGATATTGATAACTCTGAATCCTTATACTTTTAGGGTCAATTGCTGGTGATGATACTATCTTTATTGCTCTTCGTGAAGGGCAACACGTGGACAAGTGTTGGAAGCTCTTTCGTATGTAATTAAAACGGATAAACTTAGGTAAGGGGATTATATTAGGGGCTGATAATAGCCTGAGAAGGGAAATTGATTGCAAGACTTATTTCATAAGTGAAAAAAATGATAAAGTGTCTATAATGGTCATGTGGGTAATTCGTCGTAGAGTACAAATATAGTCAAAGACAGTGTAGCACCAGCAGACAACGCCAAATTGACCTTAGTTTTAATATGCTTAACTCACATTAAATCCCTACCCTTCCATATACAGCAATGGTGTTAACCCTTCGCACATGTGGTGCATACCATCCGCACCATATAGTGCTAAGCATCCAGCACCACATGTGCTAAGCACCCGCACCAAACCGGTGGAATATCAACACACAACCCACACGATTCGTTATAGAGCC